>MDSY01150636.1_pt1 | contig 13922 bp, 14 predicted proteins | sample 811131 | NCBI WGS metagenome assembly MDSY01 (sample SAMN05326643, study PRJNA326480) | marine metagenome | isolation source: seawater | place: Atlantic Ocean: South West | collected 2010 | reverse complement strand
AGTTAATGATATTGGTTGTTAACGTTTTTATGTATTGGAGTTGTAGCGACAATGAGTTTTTCTTTTCCTCCACAAATGGGGCTAAGTCCCCAATTAAATCAAGAGTTAAGCGCTTTAGTGCCTATGGTTGTTGAACAAACTTCCCGTGGTGAGCGCTCTTATGATATTTATTCACGCCTTCTTAAAGAACGCGTTATTTTCCTAGTAGGCCAAGTTGAAGACCATATGGCTAACTTGGTGGTTGCTCAGCTATTATTCTTGGAAGCAGAGAACCCAGATAAAGATATCCACTTATACATTAATTCACCAGGTGGCTCGGTGACTGCAGGCATGTCTATTTATGACACCATGCAGTTTATCAAACCTGATGTTAGTACCATGTGTATTGGCCAAGCCGCCAGTATGGGAGCGTTACTGCTAACTGGTGGGGCCAAAGGTAAACGTTTTTGCTTGCCAAACTCTCGCATGATGATTCATCAGCCTTTAGGGGGTTATCAAGGCCAAGCCACAGACATTGAAATTCATACTAAAGAAATTCTCAATATCCGTGGTAAGTTGAACCGTATTATGGCCACACACACAGGCCAAACCCTTGAAACCATCGCTGCTGATACTGATCGTGATAACTTCATGGAAGGCAAGCAAGCGGTAGATTATGGGCTCATAGACACTGTACTGGACAAGCGTCCAAGTTAAATCCCATTAGTGGGTGCCCAACACTGGGTGATCATACTGAAAGCTAAACAATGCTCTAGGTTGGTCGATAATAGAAGTAGATAAGATTTAACATCAGCCTAACGATTGAAGCTGGCTACAAATATTGGTAATTATATGAGCATTGACAAAGACGGATCTGGAGAAGGCAGCGGTAAGATACTTTACTGTTCCTTTTGTGGTAAGAGCCAAAACGATGTGCGCAAACTAATTGCTGGACCATCAGTTTTTATATGCGATGAATGTGTTGATTTGTGCAACGACATTATTCGTGAAGAAATTTTGGATCAGGAACAGCCAGAAACTAAAGATCATTTGCCTACACCTAAAGAAATCCGTGCGGCCTTAGAAGAATATGTTATTGGCCAGCCCCGGGCAAAAATGGTGTTAGCAGTTGCTGTCTACAATCATTATAAGCGTTTGAGCTATGAAGGTGGTAAAGACGACGTAGAATTGGGTAAGAGTAATATATTGCTCATAGGCCCAACGGGTAGTGGTAAGACTTTATTAGCGGAAACATTAGCACGTTTATTGGATGTGCCATTTACCATTGCTGATGCAACGACTTTAACCGAAGCTGGCTATGTAGGCGAAGACGTAGAAAATATCATTCAAAAGCTTCTGCAAAAGTGTGATTATGATGTAGAGAAAGCCCAGCGAGGGATCGTATACATTGATGAGATTGATAAGATTTCTCGTAAGTCAGATAACCCATCCATTACCCGTGATGTATCGGGAGAAGGTGTACAGCAGGCCTTGCTTAAGTTAATAGAAGGTACCGTTGCTTCAATTCCTCCGCAGGGTGGCCGCAAGCACCCTCAACAAGAGTTTTTACAGGTAGATACCAGTAATATTCTATTTGTCTGTGGAGGGGCCTTTGCAGGCCTAGACCAAGTGATTCGTGATCGTACAGAAAAAAGCAGCATTGGTTTTTCAGCTTCTGTGAAGAGTAAGGACGATAGCAAGAGTGCAGCACAGTTGTTGCATTCAGTCGAAGCAGAAGATCTAGTGAAGTTTGGTTTGATCCCTGAGTTTGTTGGCCGTCTACCGATGATTGCAACCTTAGAAGAGTTAGACGAAGAAACGCTAGTTAAAATTTTGACGGAGCCTAAGAATTCCTTAATAAAGCAGTACCATAAGCTGTTTGAAATGGAAAATGTTGAAATCGAATTCCGTGAAGATGCTCTTAAAGCTGTCGCTAAAAAAGCGATGGAGCGTAAGACGGGTGCACGTGGTTTGCGTTCTATCCTAGAGTCGGTGCTTTTGCCGACAATGTATGAGCTACCTGACCAAGCCAACGCTGTTAAGGTTGTGGTTAACGAACAAAATATTACTGGCGAGAGCGAACCACTTGTGGTGTTAGATAATGTTGAACTTCAGCACGCTGCATCAGACGAGTAATGCTGCTGCTGGTGTAGAGAAGAACCACCCTTGGGTGGTTTTTTTTGGTCTCATTTTAGTTCTAGGCTTGTATTCTCACCCCTTGTCCGCATTTAATAAAGTATACTGAAAACTCGCAAGCCACCGTGAATTTAGCCTGAATCTAGCCTATAGGATTTTTTATGACTCAAACTCTTCCTCTTATTCCATTGCGTGACGTTGTGGTCTACCCACATATGGTAATCCCTCTTTTTGTAGGGCGCCAGAATTCTATCGATGCACTAGAGCATGCGATGGCTGCCGATAAAACTATTGTTGTCGTCGCGCAAAAGAGTGCCACGGTAGATGAACCTCAAATTGACGATTTGTTTGAAGTGGGCACGTCTGCACGTATTTTACAGCTACTGAAATTGCCTGATGGCACTGTGAAAGTGTTAGTTGAAGGTGAGAAGCGGGTAGCAATTGAGCAAGTGAGTGAGACTTCAGGTTTCTTTACTGCAACAGTTAATACGATAGAAGATGCCGAACCATCAGAAGGTGAACGTAAAGCCTTAGCTCATACATTAATGTCACAATTTGAACAGTATGTGAAACTGAGCAAAAAAATATCTAACGATGTTATGTCTTCGATCACTAATATTGAAGACCCCAGTCGATTGGCTGACACCATTGCCTCGCAAATGAATTTGAAGCTTGAAGAAAAGCAAAATTTATTAGAAATGGGTGACCTTACCCAGCGGCTTGAGCACCTAATGGGACAGATGGAAGGCGAGATTGACCTTGTTAAAGTAGAAAAGCGTATTCGTGGCCGGGTCAAGAAGCAGATGGAAAAAAGCCAGCGTGAGTACTACTTGAATGAGCAAATTAAGGCTATTCATAAAGAGCTTGGCGATATTGATGATGCGGTACCTAACGACCTTGAAGAGCTACAAAACAAAATTAATGCTGCTGGAATGCCGGTCGAAGCAAAAGATAAGACTCAAGCAGAGCTAGCAAAGCTTAAAATGATGCCTCAGATGTCTGCAGAAGCTACTGTAGTGCGTAGTTACATTGATTGGATGGTTACCATCCCTTGGAAGAAGAAAAGCCGCCTCAGGCATGATTTGGCTAAGGCCTCATTGGTGCTTGAAGAAGACCATTACGGACTGTCTGAAGTAAAAGAACGTATTCTTGAATATTTAGCTGTGCAGCAGCGTGTTAAACAAGTTAAAGGCTCCATTCTTTGTTTGGTAGGTCCTCCAGGTGTTGGTAAAACATCGTTAGGTAAGTCCATAGCACGTGCAACGGGGCGTCAATACGTGCGAATGGCTTTAGGTGGTGTAAGAGATGAAGCTGAAATTCGTGGTCATCGTCGTACCTATATTGGTTCTATGCCAGGAAAACTGGTTCAAAAAATGTCTAAGGTAGGCGTTTCAAATCCATTATTTTTGTTAGATGAAATTGACAAAATGGGCATGGATAACCGCGGTGATCCAGCCTCTGCGTTATTGGAAGTGCTTGATCCAGAACAAAATAACAGTTTTAATGACCATTACTTAGAAGTGGATTACGACTTGTCCAGTATCATGTTTGTGTGTACTGCTAACTCTATGAATATTCCTGGGCCATTATTAGACCGTATGGAAGTTATTCGTATTCCAGGATACACAGAAGATGAAAAATTAAGTATTGCTAAGCGTTACTTGCTGCCCAAGCAACTTGCTGCTAATGGCTTATCACCAACAGAGCTGTGTTTAAAAGATGATGCAATCGTTGACCTGATTCGTTATTACACACGAGAAGCTGGTGTCCGTAGCTTAGAGCGTGAAATCGCTAAAATCTGTCGTAAGGTGGTTAAAGCACACCTGTTAGCAGGTTATAAAACAGCCATAGACAGCCCTTCACAGGAAGTGGACTCCAGTAATTTAGAGGAGTATTCTGGCGTGCGTAAACATAGTTTTGGTCAGGCTGATGTAGAAGACCGTGTTGGGCATGTTAATGGTTTGGCTTGGACTTCTGTTGGTGGAGATATTCTCACCATTGAGTCTGCTGTAGTGCCAGGTAAGGGACGTTTAGTAAAAACAGGATCTCTGGGCGATGTGATGCAGGAATCGATTCAGGCGGCTTTAACGGTAGTTCGTGGCCGTGCATCTGGGTTAGGTATAAAAACTGACTTTCATGAAAAAAGTGATATCCATATTCATGTGCCAGAGGGTGCAACTCCTAAAGATGGTCCCAGTGCTGGTGTTGGTATGTGTACTGCTTTGGTTTCAGTTCTTACAGGTATCCCTGTACGAGCTGATGTGGCAATGACTGGTGAGATTACCTTACGAGGGCAAGTGCTTCCAATTGGGGGGTTGAAAGAAAAACTGTTGGCTGCACATAGGAGTGGAATTAAGACAATCATTATTCCAGAAGAGAATGAAAGGGACTTAAAAGAGATTCCTGCTAATATAAAAGCAGATTTGTCCATAAAGCCCGTTAAATGGATAGACGAAGTGCTTGATTTAGCTTTACAATTCGCACCGACTCCAATTGTACTGAACGAAGGTGAGTTAGTCGTTGACAAAGCCAAAGAAAGATTAAATATTGATTCCATTAGTACGCATTAGGCTGTTACGATTGTATTATTTTACAAGCCTTTCTTGACAAGGCTTTGAACAAGTTGGTATAAACTGGACTTCTGTTTTTTGGAGCTGGGTTTGGTGAACCATAATAAAAAAATACCTGCCTGAGCAGGTCATCTATTTTTTACACATATAAGGGGATTAAAGTGAATAAATCTGAACTGATTGAAGCCATCACAGCGGATGCTGATCTTTCAAAGGCTGCTGCTGGCCGTGCACTAGACGCAGTGATTGCTGCTGTTACTGGCGCGCTTAAAGATGGTGAATCTGTTTCTTTAGTGGGTTTTGGTACCTTCTCTGTAAAGGCTCGCGCAGCCCGCACAGGTCGTAACCCACAAACTGGTGCTGCAATTCAAATTGCTGCTGCCAACATTCCAAGCTTTAAAGCTGGTAAAGCATTAAAAGACGCAGTCAATTAAGACTAAATCTTACACTATATGGGCTAAAGTACTTGTGTTGATGATAGTTGCCCGTTAGTTTCGATAAAACGCATTCCTTTGAATGCGTTTTTTGTTTGTAGAATCCTAATAAACAGCCACCGAGGCTGTAGAAGCCACATACAATGCTACAAAATATTCGTGACAATTCAAAAGGTATTATATCCAAAATCTTGGTAAGTCTGATTGCCTTTACCTTTGTAATCTGGGGGGCAGAAGCCCTGTTTACTTCGTCGGCGGACAATAGTGCGCCAGCAGAAGTTAATGGCGAAGAGATTAGCCTACAAGAACTGCTCCAAACTGCAGAGCTTCAGCGGCGACAAGTTTTAGCGAGTAATCCAGATATTGATCCAGTGACGTTAGATCAGCAGGCTATTCAGGCCTCTGCTCTACAACAGCTTATCGCTCAAAAGGTAATGCTTCAGTACACCCAAAATAATGAATTAGCCTTGTCAGACACGGCTGTTGATCAAATGATCCTCCAGTCAACTGACTTTCAAGTTAATGGCGAGTTTAACAGAGAGTTATTCGAGTCTTTGTTGAGGAACTTTGGTTTAACTCCTACCACATACCGCCAACAACTTAAGCGCAGTAATCTTATTAGCCAGGTTCAAGAAGCCGTTGCCGGCTCAGCCTTTACCTTGGCAGATAACGCTGATTTGGTATCACGCCTTGATGGTCAAACTCGCAATATTGCAGTGCTAACATTACCGTTAGCTGCACAGATGCTAAATATTGCTATCAATGAGCAAGAAATTGAGGCCTATTATTTAGATAAAAAACAAAGGTTCATGACTCCCGAACAGCTGAGCATTAGATTTGTTACATTAAATAAAAGTGACTTTTATGATCAAGTAGAAGTCACAGACGAAGACCTAAAAGATGCATACCTAGATGCACAATACATTTCTTCGCAAGCTGCAGAAGTTGAAGCCTCACATATGCTCTTCTTAGTTGATGAAACTCAAACCCAAGAGCAGGCTTTTGCGTTAGCACAACTTGCGTATGATCAGCTCGATCAAGGCCAACCCTTCGCCAGCGTAGCGCAAGCGCACTCGCAGGATGATAGTACTTCGTCAGAGGGTGGCTATATTGGACTGTTAGCAAAAGGTGAGTTTGGTGAAGCCTTTGATGCAGTTTTGTTTGACCTGCAGCTGGGTGCTTATAGTAGGCCGGTGTCAACAGAATTTGGTGTTCAAATTGTATATGCACATTCCCAAGATGTGGCTAGCCAACCCACGTTCGAAGATGAAAAACAAGCGCTTAGTTTGGCCTTAAAGCAGTCTGGGGCAGAAAGCCTATTTGTTGCAGCCAGTGAAGATATGGCAGACATTGCCTTTTCGTCACAAGACTTATTGGAAGTAGCTGATGCGTTAGGTTTGCGCGTAGAAACTAGCGCGTTTTTTGGTCGCCAAGGTGGCGAAGGTATTTCTAGTAATGATCGAATTGTTAGCGCAGCTTTTTCTGATGACGTGTTGCTACAAGGTAATAATTCCAATGTACTAGAGCTTGCGTCAGATAAATTAGTGGTGATTCGTGTTGGCCAGCATAATGAATCATCTCAACAGCCGATTGAAGATGTAAAAGCAGAAATTACTAATTTCCTTACTGCCCAAAAAGCCACTTTATCGTTAGAGGAAAAAGTTAATAGCTATGTTGAACAGCTAAAAAATGGTGCTTCGATGCAGTCTGTCGCAAATACTGAAGAATTAAGTTGGCAGCAATTTGATGAAATTACTCGTGGCTCAACCTTGGTGAGTAGTTTGCTGGTTCAATCTGCATTTCGTTTACCTAGAACTCAGCTTGGTGTGAGTTATGGTATCGCACCTAACTATAGTGGCGATGTGAGCATCATTCAGCTACAAAGTGTGACTGACGCAAATCCTGAAGAGCAGACTCCTGAGCAGCGTTTAGCCTTAATGTCAGCGTTAACTCGCTTACAAGGGCAAGCTGATGTAAAGCTGTTGGAGACTTCATTAAATGGTCAGGCCGTAATAGAAGTTTTTTAAATATCCAGTCATTTAAAAAAACCACAAAAAAAGGCAGCTTAAGCTGCCTTTTTTTGTGGTTGAAAAAGTAGTTACATATCTTTTACGGCATAAATACCGTCTACATTGCGAAAGTAGCCTTGGTAATCCATGCCAAAGCCATAAACAAAACGATCTTCTACATCTAGGCCAATAAAATCTGGCACGTAATCTACTTTTCGGTCATGAACTTTATTGAGCAAGGCAGCTGCATACACTTTTTTGGCGCCAGATTCTTTTATGTACTCGCAAATGGCTGCAAGTGTGTGTCCCTCGTCGTAAATATCATCAACTACAAGAACAGTGCGGCCGCTAATATCTGAGCTAGGACGAGCCAACCACGACAGGTTAGTGCCAACAGATTTTTTTCCGTAGCGTGTTGCGTGCAGGTAGTCTGTTTCTAACGGGAACTGTAGCTTTAATAAAAGTTGCGCCATTGGAATCATGCCACCGTTGAGTACACATAGAACCAAGGGCATTTCTTTGGACAAGGTAGCAGTGATTTCAGCCGCCATAGACTCAATGCTTGCAGCTATTGCTTCACCAGTGACTAGTAAATCGGCTTCTGCGTGAACAGCGACAGCTTCTTCGTATGTGATCGTCATATTTATGCCTCACAAAAGTGACACATTATAACTTAAAAAAACAGTTGGTAGATGATTGATTTAGACTTAAAGATGAGCAGTCAGCGCTGGTAAAGATAAGGTAGAATAGGCGACCAATCATTGTATTTAGTTAAGCTTATTTATGAACACAGATATCAACCACATTCTTGTAAACGGTGCTCAAATTGCGTTTAATAAAATGCGGCGGGCGCAGTCATTTAACGCTAGGTTATATTACTATGCTGAGATCGGTGTTTATTTAGAAGTCTCTTTGTCCCATGGCGCAGGTATTACGGCTGAAAGTCACGATCAAATTGATGACATATATAAGCAGGCCACTCATTTTCATATGAGTGAAAATAAACGTTCGCGGTTGGTTCGTTAACTCCTTATGTCACAGATTAATGAAAAATCCTTCGATATAGATGCATACCTTAAGCAGCTGCCCCTGCGCCCGGGTGTTTACAGAATGTTTGATATTGACGGCGAAGTCATCTATGTTGGCAAGGCAGTTAATCTTAAAAATAGAGTCACCAGCTATTTTAGGGGTAAGAGTCACAATGCTAAGACTCAGATGATGGTGTCTAAAGTGATTTCTATTGAAGTCACTTTAACCCACAGCGAAAGTGAAGCTTTACTGTTAGAAAACACCTTAATAAAGCGTTTAAAACCGCCATATAACATCTCCCTTCGGGATGATAAATCCTACCCTTATGTGTATATATCAGATAAACATGATTATCCTGCAATGCAATATGTGCGCGGCGGAAAAAGCCGTAAAGGGCGCTTTTTTGGCCCCTACACCAGTGCTGGGGCAGTAAGAGAAAGCCTTAACTTGATGCAACGTATTTTTCGCATACGCCAATGTGAAGATGCTTTTTTTGCCCACCGTAAACGCCCTTGTTTACAGTTTCAAATTGGCAGATGCAGTGGCCCGTGTACTGGTGAAATCAGTCAACAAGACTACGCAGCGGATCTGCGCCACGCTACCTTATACCTAGAAGGTAAAAACCAGCAGTTATTAGATGAAGTGAGTGAACAAATGCATTTGGCTGCTGAGCAGCTTAAGTTTGAATCTGCTGCCCAACTTAGAGATCAACTAGGCCATTTAAGGCAAATGCAAGAACAGCAGCATGTGGTTTCAGAACGTGGCAATTTAGATGTGTTTGCAGTGGCTAGTTCGCAGGCTGGGTTGTGTATTCATCAACTTATGATTCGCTCTGGAAGGGTAATTGGTAGTAAAAACTTTTATCCCAAAATGGGTTTAGAGGAAGAAAAGCCAGCTATTCTTACGGCTTTTTTGGGTCAGTATTATTTATCAGGTCAGCATAGGGATGTACCTGATGAAGTGCTTGTGAGTGATGCTCAGGATGCTCAACAGAGTATTGCTTTGACTATTACTCAAAGGGTAGAGCACAGTTTTAAGGTGATTAGCAGCGTTAGAGGTCCACGAGCTCAATGGCTTCGACTTGCTCAGACTAATGCTGACCAAGCATTATTAAGTTATGTTGCTAATAAACAAACACAAATTTCTCGTTTTGCAGCACTACAAGAGGCGCTTGACTTACCACAAATGCCTGAGCGCCTAGAGTGTTTTGATATCAGCCACTCCAGTGGTGAATCCACAGTAGCGTCATGTGTCGTTTTTGATCAAGGGGGGCCGAAAAAATCAGATTATAGGACCTTCAATATTGAAGGTATAACCCCCGGAGATGATTATGCTGCAATGTCACAAGCAATTACCAGACGTTACACCCGTCTGAAAGAGAATCATGGTGTCATGCCAGACCTACTTATAGTTGATGGAGGTAAGGGGCAGATTACCCAAGCTATACAGGTGTTATCTGAGCTTCAGCTACAAGACCTTTATGTTTTAGGTGTTGCCAAGGGAGAGACTAGAAAAGCTGGGTTTGAACGTTTATTTAACGGTTGGACAGGAGAAGAAATAGCCTTGCCAGACGATTCCTCAGCGCTACACTTATTGCAGCATATAAGAGATGAAAGCCATCGGTTTGCTATTACTGGTCATCGCGCACGAAGAAACAAGAAACGCACCCAGTCTAGCCTCCAACAGGTAGATGGTGTTGGGCCAAAGCGTCGCCAAGCCTTGTTAACCCATTTTGGTGGGATTCAGGATGTTACTAAAGCTAGTATTGATGAACTGGCTAAAGTGAAGGGGATTAGTACTGATATGGCTAATACCATTTATCGTTCTTTACGGGGTGAAGAAGGATAGGCTAGAATGTTGTTTTTATACTCCTGTCCAATATCAAACGATTGATTATGTTAAACATTCCTAATTTAATAACGCTATTCCGATTGGTGTTAATTCCATTTATCTTGATCGCTTATTACTGGCCTTCAGAAAGTCGATATCTATGGGCCTCTGGACTATTTATGCTAGCTGCAGCAACGGACTGGTTAGATGGTTTTTTGGCGAGAAAACTTAACCAAACTACGCCTTTTGGTGCTTTTTTAGATCCAGTTGCGGATAAAGTCACAGTAGCGGTTGCGTTGGTAGTGTTAGTTGAATCCTATTCTGAACTGTGGCTAACCTTGCCTGCTATTGTTATTATCAGTCGTGAAATTGTCATTTCTGCTTTACGTGAATGGATGGCAGAAACTGGTAAGGGAGCGCATGTTGCTGTGTCCTATATTGGCAAGGTTAAAACCATGATGCAAATGGGCTCTATTGTTTTGTTATTAGCAACACCTCCTGGGACACTTATATCGGCCATAGGCTTGGTCATGCTTTATGTAGCTGCAGCACTAACACTATGGTCTATGGTGCTGTATTTATCTGCAGCATGGTCTCAATTGAAAGAAGGAATGTAACTCGGGTGATTAACGCAAGGGCAATTTCAGTATTGTTGGTCGATGACCACGAAATTGTTCGTGTGGGCTTTAGGCGCTTAATAGAAACCACCAGTGATATTAAAGTAGTTGCAGAGGCAAGTAGTGGTGAAGAAGCCTATGAGCTAGTTCATGATTTTAAGCCTGATATCACTGTTATGGACATTAATATGCCTGGTATTGGGGGTTTAGAGGCAATAGGAAGAATTTGTAAACGTAATCCTAAAGACAGAGTTATTGCTCTAACAGTACATGAAACTGAACCTTTTCCTACTCGAGTATTAACTGCTGGCGCAAAAGCTTATTTAAGCAAACGATGTGTGCCGCAGGAGCTTATTGAGGCTATTAGGACAGTTCATGCTGGTGGTACATTCATCACAAATAGAGTTATGAGAGAGATGAGTAAGACGCCAGGCACGCAGGAGACTGCAATTAGTAGATTAACAGCAAGGGAATTTCAAGTTTTTTCTATGTTAGCAGAAGGGCGTACAGCTGTGGAAATAGGGGAGGCTATGAGTTTAAGTCACAAAACTATCCATAGCCATCGAGCTAATGTTATGAAAAAACTTAAGCTCGAAACTAGTGCAAATATTGTTCAGTTTGCCATGTTGCAGGGCATCCTTCAGGGCTAAGTGCTCTATTTAAACAGCCTTTACTTTTTTGTTAACTGGCCTGCGGCTCACTGCAATGCCAAATAGTATGGCCAACAATGCAATCATATCGTGCCAAACCACCAACTCTCCCAGCACCAAAGCGCCCATGAAATAAGCGACTAAGGGGATTAGGTAGTTGATATTAGATAAAAAGGTAGGACCGGCGCGACGTATTAATACAAAGAAAATGATGGCTGCTACACCAGTAGGAAAAATACCAAGCCAAACAATGGTAAATAGGGCTAGATTAGGCACTTGATGCCAATCAATACCTAGCACGGAAGGCCAGATAATTAAACTTATTAAGGCCGCGCATATCACAACCCCGGTACTAACAACTGCGGAGCTATAGGTAGGTAAACGCCGGGCGATAATGGAATTAGCAGCGTAAAGAACAGCTGCAGACAAGACTAATAAGCACCCAACTAGGCTGTTTTCTGAGCCCAATATGGTAGGTCCCAAAATAAGTACAATGCCACTTATCCCAAATACAAAACCCAATAACTTATTTCTATTTAGATTTTCCCCAGTAATAAAAAAATGTGCCAAAATTAACGTCATTAACGGCATAATGGCCATCAGCAATCCTGCCATGCCTGATGTGACAAACACTTGACCCTGAGCAATAAACCAAAAAGGAAGCACGTTGCCAACGAGGCCAAGCAGCATAAAGTGAGCCCAGGCAATGGGTTTTGTTGGTAGGCGCTTGCCTCTAGCCAACATGAAAGCTATAAGTACAATAGCGCCAATGGCAAGCCTCAGCACCACTACTTGGTCCGGCGTAAACGACTGCAGGCTAACTTTTATGCCTAAAAAAGATGTTCCCCACAAAGCCACAAGACTTAACAGTAAAACCCAATTAATAATCTGGTCTCGTTGCATTGACACTATTAGTTAATTTCTTCGTTATTCGAGGGTAGGTCTTTAACAGTTTTTAGCTGGTTAAGTAATTCTTTACGGGTATTATCATTTATCATTATTTCTGCAACTTTTTCTGCAGTAGCTTCGTCAAGGCCAGCTGTTTCAACTAGGTCCGCTATGAAGTAAAGGACGTCAGTACGGTTATCTAAATCCTTTGCTAATTTAATATCCATGAACTCTCCGATTACTGTGCCTGATTTATTAATGACCTGATGTACTGTACGAATTGTCATGGTATGTCCATAATTTGATTTACTGTATGTGCGTACAGTATAGGGTGCAAAGCAGCGAATAACTAGCCAAAAATGGAAATGTTTAGCAAAGACTATAGAAATATAATAATAATTTAACATAATATACATTATGCGAAGTTATATATGGATTATAGGGCGCCTCATCGGTATACTTGTAGGCAATACTATTTTGTTATTTTAAAAGATTTATTGTGGCTAAAGCTATTCAAACCAATGCAATTAACCCAGCGCCCTGTCCGGTCTCGGACCGTCTTAAGCAAGCACGGTTAAAACGTAATCTCTCACAACGTAGCTTAGGTATTGCAGCCGGTATTGATGAGGCATCGGCGAGTGCGCGCATGAACTAGTATGAGCGTGGCAAACACGTGCCAGATTATGAAACATTGTGCCAATTAGCATTAGTACTCTGTGTGCCGGTGCCGTATTTTTATGCTGATGATAATGAAGCCGAATTGTTATTAAACATGGCGTTATTGACTAATGAGCAGCAAAATTTAGTGCGTGGTTTGATTAAACGAATTAATTTTAAGTCATAAAAAAGCCAGCACAATGTTTCCATAGGGCTGGCTTTGAAGGCTGAACGGTTTCTTTTAGCTGGCAAGGCCTGCCGGTCTTCTGCCAAAAAACTGCGTTGCAGCTCGGCGTTAATGTTGGCGTCACTAGTCACCAAAAGGCGCTGCTATGAACCTAAAAATTACAGCTAAATCAACGTTCAAATCATAGCCAAATAAACTAAGTGTATGAGTCGCCTATAACAACTCCAAAAATGGATAAATAATCGATTGTGATAATAGAATCTAATTTGCTGTATGAGTCATTCAATTCGATATGGTAGAAATCTGTTCAGACGAATTAGTTGACGCTGTAACGGTGGATATATTCACCATTTTTGAGTGTGAATAAAGCGTCTATGCCAGCATGTTGCACTGGAGCAATGTCTTGTGCTGCACAAAGGTTTTGCTGGGATACGTAGGATTCGTGCTCACTGCCGTCTGTTAACAGATGGTAAAACGGCTGCTTTTTTCCAATAGGTGGTTGGCCCAAGCTTGCCATAGCCTTGCAGGCTTCTTGATACCATTGTTCATCGAGCGAGTACTCAAAATCGATATCAAATATAATTCCACGAAAGCCATAGTGTTTATGCTGCACTACCTGACCGATGTTAAACTGCGCGAAAGAGACTTGCATTGGTATACACACTCATCATTAAAATGAAATTGAATTATACGCTTTTTAATTATGCCCTACAAAGTGTCTTTGCGGTCACGCATACGGCTGTCCTTTAAACGACGATTAATCGGTCCAATTGTTACCAATAAGTTGTTTTTTCTGCTAAAATTTACAAAATATTGCGTAAATTTCCTAGCTTCTTCAGCTAGTTAGCTTACAATGTTCGGTAATATCAAACGAGGAACATACTCATGCAAGATCAAATTCAGTTTTCAAGCAATTCTGCGGAATCTGCTTTAGCT
>MDSY01045081.1_pt1 | contig 13923 bp, 11 predicted proteins | sample 811131 | NCBI WGS metagenome assembly MDSY01 (sample SAMN05326643, study PRJNA326480) | marine metagenome | isolation source: seawater | place: Atlantic Ocean: South West | collected 2010 | reverse complement strand
GATTATTACCTATTTAAATACAGGAACTCTAACATTTTCCAATGCAGGTATTTTTTCTCAAACAGCTGATCCAACCTTATTACTTGTTTTACTATTATTATTTTTATTTGGTTTTGCAAAATCTGGGATTATGCCCTTTCATGTTTGGCTTCCTGGGGCCATGGTAGCACCAACACCTGTTAGTGCCTTATTACATGCTGTGGCGGTTGTAAAAGTAGGTGTCTTCTGTGTTCTAAGAATATTAACAGGCGTTTTTGGAATTGATTTACTTTCATCAACATCACTCAGCACAGTAGTATGTGTTATTGCCAGCATTACGGTGATTGTTTCATCATTAATTGCGTTAACACAAGATAATCTAAAACGTCGGTTAGCATTTTCGACTGTAGGACAGCTATCATATATTGTTTTGGGCGCAGGAATTGCCACTATGTATGGTGTTATGGGAAGTATGACTCATATTGCAATGCATGCATTTGGAAAAATCACATTGTTCTTTTGTGCGGGAGCAATTTATGTAGCAACTGGAAAAAAATATATTTCACAAATGGTTGGCTTAGGAAAACAAATGCCAATTACCATGATCGCATTCTTAATTGGATCTATGAGCGTTATTGGACTTCCATTAACAGGGGGCATTATTAGTAAATGGTATATGGTTTTGGGTGCAATGGGCTCAGGTAGAATGTGGATTTTAATCGTCTATTTAATTAGTTCTTTATTAAATGCAGCATATTTTTTTCCTATTGTTTATAATGCATTTTTTTGTAGAGAAGAAGATTCTCAGTATCCTAATAAAATTAAAGAAGCTCCACTACCAGCTCTAATTCCTCCAGTACTAACAGCTATTGGAACCTTCATATTATTTATTTATCCAGAGTTATTTTTAAACTTTGCAAAAGTGGCATTGGGAGTTCCTAAATGAACCAATCTCTAAATAATGATTTTTTTGAAAAAGAATCTACTATAAAGCTTTTATGGAGAATACTTTGGGGACTTTGCTTTTTTTTCTTATTCATTGAATTGTTTGTTGAAAGGCATGGTCATTTTGGTGATCATAGCATTGATTCATATTTTGGGTTTTATGGCTTATTAGGTTTTTTTTCATGCCTAATTTGTATTGTATTATCCTTGATTATTGGTCGCTTTATTAAAGTTAAGGAAGAGTATTATGATAGAGATATTGTTTAAATCTAACCCCGCGTTTTTATTTTTATTCGGTGCTTTGCTAATACCTTTTTTAAAGGGACATATTAAAAATATTTTTGCAATTAGCATTCCTTTTATTGCATTTTTTTCCGTTTATCACCTAGATCCAGGAACCATTAAAACGCTTTCTTTTTTACATTACGATTTACAAATTTTACGTGTTGATAAACTAAGTAAGGTTTTTGGTTATATTTTTACAATAAGTTCTTTTGCAGCGTTTATTTATGGTTTTTATCAGAAAAAATCCTTAGAATTTATTAGTATTCTAGTTTATGTAGGAAGTGCAGTTGGTGTTGTCTTTGTTGGTGATTTATTTTCATTATATATGTTTTGGGAATTAATGGCTGTATTTTCTACTTTTTTAATTTTAGCTAAAAAAACCACCTCATCTATGGCAGCAGCGAAACGATATATATTAGTTCATATCGCAGGTGGCCTAATTTTATTAGCTGGTATTATTTTACATATAAGCGAAACAGGAAGTATTGATTTTGTTCATTTTACAACACAAAGTTTAAGTACATACCTAATACTAACTGGTTTTTTAATTAATGCAGCAGCGATTCCCTTTTCATCGTGGTTACCTGATGCCTACCCAGAAGCTACAGTATTAGGAGGTGTTGTTTTAAGTGCCTATACATCCAAAACAGCTGTTTATACTCTGGCAAGAGGGTTTGCTGGTTGGGATATATTAATTGGCATTGGTTGTGCAATGGCTATCTATGGTGTGATTTATGCATTATTAGAAAATAATATGAGGCGATTATTAGCATACAGTATTGTTAACCAAGTAGGTTTTATGGTCTGTGCCGTTGGTATTGGCACACCGCTTGCTTTAAGTGGTGCAGCTGCGCATGCATTCTGCCATATTATTTATAAATCCTTATTATGGATGTCGGCTGGTAGTGTTATTCATCAAGTAGGCAAGACAAAATTTACCGAACTTGGTGGCCTTTACAAAACAATGCCTTTAACACTTTTATTTTGTATTATTGGTGCATTAGCAACATCAGCTCCACTAACAATTGGCTTTATTTCTAAAACAATTATTATTTTAGCTGCTGAGTATGAACATTTGGTTATTCCATGGATAATGTTAGAAGTAGCATCTGCTGGGGTTTTCCTACTAGCTGGTATCAAATACCCGTATTTTGTATTCTTTAATAAGGATAAAGGATTAAGACCTAAAGAAGCACCAAAATCAATGTTATTAGCTATGGGCTTTTTATCATTTTTATGTATCTTTTTAGGCTGCTTCCCAGAGTATCTTTATAACATTCTACCAAATGCTGAGCTTGTTAAAGCTAAAATGTCTTATACATTTTCTGATATGTATATTCATCACTTTTCTAAAGTTGTTACCAAAATGCAAATGCTTATTTTTTCTGCATTAGTGTTCTTTTTATTCTTACCTTTATTAAAACGATCTAACACCATTTCAATTGATTTTGACTGGTTTTATCGTAAAGGAGCAACTCTTTTTTACAAGACCATGGATAAACTATTAAACACCTTAAATACCATCACTGCGACAGTTGTTAATCGTAACCTTTTACCCTCAGTTTATAAGATAGCTTTATCAGTTCCTCTAGTTATTCTAGTGATGCTTAATCGTATTCTGTTTCTATTTAAAAAATCATCACCTAATATACTAGCAAGTGAAAAAAGTCGAATTGAGATGCAACTAAAAGCAGGTAGTTTTCCTATTGGGATTTCAGCTATCTTAACATTAGCATTGTTTGCAATTTTATTTATTCTGTAAGTAGTGTTTCTAAAAGAAAAAATTGTTACGATATTTCTTTTTGAGCACCTTTCATATAATTAAATTCTTTTAAAAACCAAAATGATAGTTTCTGTAACCAAGATATCGTTGTCTTTTTAAATTGCTTTTCAAAAAACTTATAAATAAAAGATGATTGCTTAAGCCGAAAAAATATTGCTAAAGATATAGGATTAAACCCTAGAAACCATTTTAATTCAGGGTGCAATTTTAAAAACAGTGTTGCAGACTCACCCTTTTTAATATTTCGTCGGATCTCATCATCTTTACTAATAACATGGTAGTGATAATTTACAGATGTTTTTAAATAGTACAAAGGAATTTTTTGTTGTGACAAGCGGTATCCTAACTCAAGATCTTCCCAACCATACCCTACAAATAGCGAATTAAAGCCTCCTTCTTTTTCAAATAAAGCTTTGGGTAAAGAGACATTTCCTGTTAAAAAATAATACCATCCTAACCGACTCATATGCTTTGGAAATGTAGCAACTTGAGGGGTTGCATTATCAAGACTTAAAGGACGATCTAAGGATGCTAAGTTCCAAGCTAATCCTTGAAAGCCACAAGGCTCGTTTGATTCATTATGAGCATCAATATGACCTTGGACAAAGGTCTTATCAGGAATCATATCAGAATCTGTAATAAGCAAGATCTCTCCTTTCGCAAGTTTCACTGCGTTATTTCTAGCAATCGCTTTTCCCATATTTTTTTGGATTTTATAGGTAAAGTTAAATCTTGGCTTATATGATTTTAAAAATTCATCCGTACCATCTGTTGATGAGGAATCCACAATAATAACCTCAAATAAATCAAACGATGTTTGTACCGTTTCATATATAGGTAATACAATCTTTAATATGTCACACTGATTAAAACTTCCAATGACAATACTTATTTTAGGAGGGGCTTGGTTCATACTTGTTTTTACTCAAACGTTGCGCTGTTTGTAAATAATAATCTAGTAACTCTCGTATAGATGAAAATGATTCTGTTTGATTTACTAAAACAGGTTCTTTATCTATCTTTAAAGCAATGAATTTTTTAATGCTTTCTATCCACAATGATTGTGGCTCAGATAACGTATGAATTACAGTGACATCGGTTACACAAAACTGCTTCACCCACCTTGAAATCTGTGTTTTCTTAGCCAAAAAAATTTCACTATATAGATTACTTAATGTATCTTTTACAATAGGTTTTGTAGTGCATAAAAACCATCTAATATTTTCTTGATTTAATAATGTAATAATACTTGGCAACGTGGTTTCAACGATATCTTCATTGCTTAAATCATCTAATAAAATAGCCACTGTACCACTTGTTTTAAACCAATAATATAATTGATTTTTAGGAAAAGTCTCTTGTTTAGTAATAAATGTTGTTGCACTAAAAACATCATTTGCAGTTATTGATGTTAAACAGTAATCTTCTTCACAGTTTTGTTTATAAGTATGGCATATTAAATCGCATTTTTGATTATTTTTAATAACAACATGGTTAGTGCCAAAGGGTCCCCATCGAAATGGTTTTATATATTTTGTTGGTGATATCGATATTACGGGTCGCTTACACAAGGTTGCCATATGAACAGGACCTGTTTCTGCACCAATAATGCAATGACACCCCTTAATTAACCCAAAAAGTTGATCTACTGTTGTTTTTGATACTAAGTTAATAGGATTAGTGTGAGTAAATTCCATGATAACCTCAGCAATATCTTGCTCTAAATCTGATCCTGTTATTACCACCTGAAGAGATGTTTTTGTTTGAATTAAATCAATTAATTTTGCGTAATCTTGTGCTGACCAGCCACGATTACCTTCGCCGTAACTTGGATGAATTACAATATACCCATTTTCTATTGCTTGAGGTGTTAATAATGTTGCTACTTCTTGTTCTAATTTTTCTTCAAATTTAAACTCTGGGTGTTTAAAAGGAACGCTTTCATTTAAAAATGGCTCTAGCAAGCGCATTTGTTGCTCAATTTCATGCTTGGTAAAATCATGCCATGAAATCGGCACTTTTTTAGAAATAAATCGACTTAATATTAAGTTATTGGCATCGCCAACCCTATTTTTAATTCCAGCTAAATACGCTCCAAACACGTACAAAGGATCCATATGAGCAAAGAAAATATAATCAAATGATTGTTCTTTTAATGCTTCCGTGACTTTTTTAATCAATGTTAACGATGACACTCTAAATTGTTGTCGGTAATCAATAATGACGTGATCAACTGTTGATAACCGTCTTACGACTGGATACGTTAATTCACTTACAATAACAGTAACCTCTGATGATGGCCATAACGTCTTTACAGCGTGAATCATAGGACACGTTAACAAAACATCTCCTAACTTATCATTTCTAACAATACAAATTTTACTATCGTCCATATACCTGAGTTTCCTTTAAAAATTGCATTCCTTCAACTAAATTTTCAATTGGTACGAATTTATAATACGAATTTTTTATCCATTTAATCGATCGTAAGTTGTTACTTTGAAATAATACCCATTTTTTAAATTTAAAAGAAAGTGTTAACTGATCACAAAAAATAGTGGTTACAGAACTGTCTGTAAGTCTTTCTTTAATTTTTTTTAAAACCATATGATCCTTTTTCCCTTCATGTAATAAAGGAATAATCCACTCTTTAAAGTTATAATTTTTTTCTTCCCATTGATGATGATCATCGGCATCAAAAAACAACATAGCTGTTGGATGTTGAATTAAATAATGCAACCCCCATAACTGTTGAGTCGATAATTTAATGTTTAAGTTAACGTCATAGATTAAATCCGAAAATAATAAATAAGCACTATCAGCTAATTTAAGAATGTCTTTGTTATCTAACTGATCAACATGGCGAATATTATAGCATTTTAAATAGTTTACCCAGCAACTATCATGAAACCTTAGCTTTTCATTAGCTATAAATAAAAAAATTGGTTTTTTTAAAAATGTTGCAATTTGCTCATTATCTTCTGAACAACCGGCATAAACATCGGCTGCATTGATTAAATGAATTGTGTCATAAAAGGATATATCCTTTTCATTTAGCCACAAAAAATCTGTATGATTAATGTCAACATCAAAAGGTGATTTAAACATTATACTGACAGAATCTGTTTCAAGAATTTTTTTTATCCATTGCTTGAAAAATATTTTTTTTGCCAAGGAAATATTATGTTTGTTAATTGAAAGAAATAAAATGGTCTTATTTTTATCTAAATTTCGAATCCTTTTTTTTATCGCTTCATCTTTTGGTAAATCGGATATAAAATCAACTTTTCTTTTTTTTATGTAGAGATTCTCTAAAATTGTATTTGCATCATGATAGTACAGCCATTTACCCGAGTTTCTAAAACGTTTAATAAACCGTTCTTTTTTACAAGGTTTTAAAATACGTTTAGAATCTTTTTTTGATTTAGTGAGCAATACTTTGCTTACTCCATCCCATGTAATATCGGCACCAATATCCTTGTCTCTAAGATAAGCATTAAACTCTTTTTTGTTATAAAATACTGGAACGAGCTTATACTGATCAAAATAAGGTTTTACAGAAGGATCTGCTAAACAAACCAGATTTTTAGTAAAATAACGAGCTTGTAATAAATAGAGAATGTACCATGCATAAATCAGGTGAGTTTCTTTTAAATCTTGAAAATTTAGACATATTAATTTCATATGTTCATGATCTTTTATAATGTGTACATATTTTTTTTCTAAATGTATAGTTTAAACTAAATTAAATAAAATTAAAATGAATCCATTTTAATTTTTCAATGATTAGCAACTCGAGGATATTGTGCTAAATGCAAATCAATTAAAACGATTAGACCATCTAAAATCCTTAAACAACCCCTCCATTCTTGTTCAACGAGCAGATCGCTTGGGAGATGCTATTTTTATATCGCCTGTTATTGAACAGTTACATGAGGCTTTCCCTAATGCAACAATAAACCTACTAACATCGTCGGTTGGTTGTGATCTTTTTTATCATCATCCATATATAAATGGTATTCGCATATGCCGCAGCGAGGTTTTAACGGATTGGGTTTCGTGGTTTCAAGAAGCTCAATTTTTAAAACAACAAGGGTATGATGCGTATGTCAGTTTATGGAATCATCCTCGTTTAGCATGGCTAGGATTTGCCGCTAATATTCCTATTCGATGTGGAGACTCTTCATCATTAATTTTAGCTATTTGTTATAACCATTCCGTTTCTCTACCTTGGGCGAATGCAACCTATCACCAAACTAATTATAATAGTTTGGTGTTATCAGGATTAGGAATTAAGGAACAATCTTTAAATCGTTCACTCTATCCCGATCCTATTTCATATCAAGCTCAGTATGAACATTGGAAACAAGCAATTTCATTGGAGAAAACGGTTGTTATTTTATGTGGTACAGGCGGGAGTAGTGATCCTATTCCATCACAATCCATTATTGAATGGTTAGAAACCTCTAAACACCTTTATTCCTATCATATTATTTTAGTGGGAAAACTCAATCATGATGATCCATTAACATCCTTTAGCACTAACAACGTTTGGAATAAAATCAATCAAACATCATTAGCGGAACTTATAAGCCTTATTGATTTAGCAGATGTGGTTATTGGTGGGGATACAGGGCCCTCTCATATTGCCTCATTTTTAAATAAACCGCTTATTTTTTATAGTCCTTTAAAAACACAATTACCTTCTGCATGGGGACCTTTATCTGATTATGCCGTTATTATTCGCTACGATTACCTTACATATTCTGATAAACCAACTCCCCTTATTAAACAACTTGATGAGGCATTCTATAATTTAACTCACAATTCAAACTTATATGTTGCTACAACCGAAGAAGAAAAACATAATCGTTTACTAAAACATAGTATTCGAGTACTAGCAATTGAACGATCAAATCTCCCTTTTAATAACGATGACCTTTCTTGCTTTAAGGAATTGCAAAATCAAGGATTAGTTCTCTTTAAACTTACACTATCTCCTATTTGGATTTTTCAACTTTTTTCAATTATACATATTATTCGACAACGAAATATTACCGTCGTTATGTCTCATACCCTTCCCACGGGCCTATTATGGATAATTCGATTTACTATGGGTACTATTTTTCAATATCGAAAACCAATCTTTGTATCTCTAGCTGAATTACTATCATATAACCTTAGTGATCTCTGGTCTATTTTAAAAACAAAAACGTGGTAATTATACTCTTTCTTAATAAGCTTTTTTATACATAGCTACCTGTTTTTTAGCTGCTAATTTAAAAATAGAACTACATTAACCGGCTGTAAAAAATGGGCAATGGGCCCCATGTAAATATGGACTACAATTTTAATCCATAGATGAATATTTTCTTGAAACACATTAGCATTTCTTAGAATCATTTATCTTATTTTTAAAATATTTTCATATGCTACTTATGTCTTCTTCTCGGTTCCATATGCCTGTTAGAATAAATACCTTTCTGATTTTGATATCTCAGAGATACATTCTTTTGTGATGATTCTGGAAATCAGATAACATAGCTTTTCATTTCTACAAAAATTAAAATATTTTTTTTTCTAAACGTATAGTTTAAACTAAATTGTATAAAATTAAATTGAAGGTCAATATCTCATGTCTGATAAACTTAATGCTATTTCAATTCCTATTTCTCCTGGAGAGCTTTTAGATAAATTAACTATTCTAGAAATCAAGTTAGAACGTATTAAAGATAAAGAAAAATTAACCAATATATCTTACGAATATGATAGCTTAAAAACAATTGTTCAGCATGATATTTCACAATCGTCTAAACTTGACGCATTGTATCAAGAACTAAAATTAATTAATGGAAAACTTTGGGAGATTGAAGATGATATCCGGGATTGTGAGCGAGTTCAGGACTTTTCTGATACCTTTGTTCAATTAGCACGCTCTGTTTACATCACTAATGATAAACGTGCCTCATTAAAAAAAGATATTAATATGTATTTAGGATCACAGCTTGTTGAAGAAAAATCTTATCAAGCATATTAATCAATTTAAATCACTAACAAAACCCAAAATCCTCATTCAACGAGCTGAGCGATTAGGAGATCTGGTTTTAGTCTTACCTGTTATTGAAACCCTTCGTCATCACTTTCCAGATGCGCTTATTTATGTTCTTTGTTCATCTAGAAACAAACAATTACTCTATCACTACCCTATTATTGATGAATTTATTTCTTTTGATATCCATCTATCACCTTCTGCTGCTGATAAACAAACCTTTATTAAATTTATCAAGGACCATAAATTTGATTTATATATTGCTTTTTGGGGTGAACCCTTTTTTCAAAAACTAGGTTTTTTAGCCTCAATTCCTTTATCCTTTGGTCCTCATATTAACCCTTTATCATCTTTTTTTTATTCAAAGTCTATCACCTTACCTTGGCATGATATTTTTATTCATGAATCCGATTTTAATTTCAAATGCATTGAACCACTTCAATTAAAGCCCGTCCAATCGTTAACTCGTCCACAGATTCAACCAGCGTCGTCTATTACAGCTAAGATACTTGATCGAATTAACTTACTTAAAAAAACAACAGTTTTATTTTTTTGTAGTAGCGGAAAACCTGAAACCTCGATTGATGAACACACTTATTTATCGATTGCGAACTCACTATGTGAACAGGGTTTTCATGTTTTACTCACTTATGGTAACTTGGACTCCTTTAAATCTATTCAATATTTTGAGCATCCTAATTTAACCAATATTACTGATGAATTATCCTTAAATGAATTAATCCAGCTTATTGATACTATTGATATTTATTTTGGCCCTGATACGGGGCCATCACATATTGCCTCTTTATTTAATAAAAAAGTAGTTTTACTTTATAAAAGTTCTAATAACCCTCCTTTACGATGGGGTCCTTTGTGCCAGCAATTTTCTATTATACGATTTGATTATCTTTCTAATTCATCAATAAAAAATGCATTAGAATCTAATACGTCTATCCAAGCCATTTATGATATTAACCAAACTAATACACAATTAAGCGATTCTGATATTAAACGTATTCATTCCAAAACATCACTTCGCTTTATTTGGACAGCTAATAACAAAGACCAATTTAAAGCTGAAAAAGAAATCATTCAGATACTTAAACAACAAGGCTGGGTTATTTTTGTTCATATTAAACGTCCTAACCCGCTAAAAAATATAGTACGGTTACTGCAAAAATATCGTCAAAGGCATATTAATGCTTTTTATTCTAATTCAAATTCTATCTATTTTTATCCCATTCGGTTTTTATTACATTCTCAGTTACGCCCAAAACTTGTTATCCGATCTAAACCCTCTTTGTCTAAGTCATACCATTTGTAAATTTATAAACTATATCTAAATTACGAAACCCTTTTTTTTGATAAATATTTATAGCTACTATATTACTTCAGGTTACAGTAAATCCCATAATTTCAACACAAATAATACAGTTGAGCAGAAAAAAACCTTTTTAAAATGACTAGCTATGGATCTACAAATTCATAAAAGATGTCTAGATCTTTAAATCCTTGTTTTTGATATAGTGACATTGCAACTGAATTACTTAATGTAACAGCGAGTCCCATAATCTCCATGTTATCTTTCATAATCTGCCTGATCATTTCATTAGCCAACAATCTGCCATAGCCATTGCCATGGTACTTTGGATCAACACAAATATCAAAAACCCATGGAACTTGTTTATACCCCCAACACTCCACTAATACAACTAAGATATAGCCAACCTTAACAGAATCAACCGTTAATACCATTGAACTTGGTTGATGAATATCTCCATATAAACCATTCATAACACGATCATCTAAATTTTTTCGTTTGTCTACAACAATCATCTCTTCATACATCTCATAATCTTTACTAATTTTATGTGAATCAACACTAACTTTAGCTGCCCAAGCTGTCATGTCTTTTGTGTAGGGTTGAAATGAATAATCAAATTCAACATCTTGATTGATATAATCTAAATTGGCTTCGTTTAACCAAAGATACATTCGTTTTCTTATATTTGCTGTTAAGTCTGCTTTAAAGCATGCATTTTTTACTTCCTCAATATGATCCATTGCTATTATTTCTAATATTTTTTTCTTAAAAACAGCTTCTTCTTTTAGTAATTGTATTGCTGGTTCAATATCGCTTGTATCTGGTAAATAAATGGATAAATTTCCATAGTGCTTTGTTGTTAATTCATACCACAAAATACCAACAGGTATACCATCTTTTAAAATTAAATGGGCTTTTATTAAAAATGGTGAGTGATCAAATAATTTAGTTTTAATGCTATCTGAAATTGGGTCTTGATTGTTTTTTGTGTATAACATATCAATTCTTCTAAAGAAAGAATCTGCATCTTTATTATTTTTTTCAATTAATTTTAATGAATAGGTCATGATCTTATAATAATTCCCAATACTTAAGTTTATAAACGTCTAATTTAATATAACCTTGATTAAATTCATGTCTCATTTTATGATTTTTCAAATTATATTAAAAAAGGATCTATTTAAGTGCAACCCGCTAGGATTGTTTTGGACAATGATGTAATCTACCATGGAACTGTTTTTGCAAATGGAGAAAATTGTTTTGGTGAACTTATTTTTAATACATCAATGTCTGGCTATGAAGAGGTTTTAACGGATCCATCTTATAAAAATCAATTTGTCTTAATGACCTATCCTTTGATAGGTAATTATGGGATTAATGAAAATAACATTCAATCTAACCAACCTCATTTATCGGGGTTAATTGTACATGAATATAGTGATTACCCTAGCAACTGGGAATCTAAAGAATCTCTTAAACATTATCTTGAAAGACATAATATCATTGGTATTGAAGGTATTGATACGCGCCATTTAACAAAACGACTGCGTCATAAAGGAGCAATGAATGCTTACATTTGCACTGACAGTAGCATTACAGATCAGCAGTTACGCGATAACTTAAAGCAGTATCAAGGCATTACAGGAAAAAATCTAGCTAAAGACGTTAGTACAACTAAAATTTATAGATGGAAAGAACCTGAAACTGTTTTATTTAATGTTGCTGTGATTGATTGTGGTGTAAAGTATAGTATTCTTAATCAACTGCAACAACTTGGATGTCAGATTACTGTTTTTCCTTATGATGCTAAGGCATCCGATATACTGTCTCAAGATTTTGATGGTGTCTTACTATCAAATGGGCCTGGTGATCCAAGTGCTGTTCATGAAACAATACAAACAATCAAAGATCTAGCTGGAAAAACTCCAATGTTTGGTATTTGTTTAGGCCATCAGATGATTTGTCATGCATTTAATTTTAATATGGTTAAACTACCATTTGGTCATCATGGTATTAATCATCCCATTAAAAATTTAGTTACGAAACAAGTTGAAATTAGTTCTCAAAATCATATTTACTGTGCTACAGATACAGTTATTCCCGAATCGTTTAGCATTTCTCATGTAAATCTTAATGATAATACGGTTGCTGGTATTCGCTCTGATAATCATATGTTATTTTCGGTTCAATATCATCCTGAGGCATCACCAGGACCGTTTGATTCTCATTATCTTTTTAATGATTTTATATATCTTATGAAGCATAAGCAATTTAAAGATGCTATATTACCATCCCTTGAGGTTAACAGATAAATGGGAAAACGAACTGATATCAAAAAAATTCTTATAATTGGGTCTGGGCCCATTGTAATAGGTCAAGCGTGTGAATTTGATTATTCAGGAGCACAAGCCTGTAAGGCACTAAAAGAAGAAGGGTTTCAAGTTGTTTTAATTAATTCAAATCCAGCAACAATTATGACTGATCCTCAAATTGCAGATGCGACTTATATTGAACCCCTCACTCTTGATATTTTAGAAAAAGTTATCATTAAAGAAAAGCCAGATGCTGTGTTACCAACACTTGGAGGTCAAACAGCCCTTAATTTAGCACTAAATGCTGCAAAAGAAGGAATTTTTGAAAGACATCAAGTGGAAATGCTTGGTGCAGATGAAGATGTTATTACACGTGCTGAAGATCGTAAAACATTTAAATCGCTTATTCAGTCGATAAAGCTTGATTTACCAGAGTCAGCAATTGTTTATTCAATAGAAGAAGGATTGGAAAAAGTTAACGATATTGGGTACCCATGTGTTATTCGACCGGCTTTTACCCTAGGTGGTACAGGTGGAGGCATTGCAACCAACGAACAAGAGTTTATTGATATTGCAACAGGTGGATTAGATCGTTCTATGATTTCTGAAATTTTAGTCGAAGAATCGATTGCTGGTTGGAAAGAATTTGAACTTGAAGTGATGAGAGATAAACATGATAACGTTGTTATTATCTGCTCAATTGAAAACTTAGATCCCATGGGTGTTCATACAGGAGATTCTATTACGGTTGCTCCTGCTCAAACACTTACCGATTTGCAGTATCAAGCAATGAGATCTGCTGGCATTAGAATTATCCGTGAAATTGGAGTTGATACAGGCGGTTGTAATGTGCAATTTGCCATCAATCCAGAAAATGGCCGTCTAGTTGTTATAGAAGTAAATCCAAGAGTATCTCGAAGTTCAGCATTGGCATCAAAAGCTACCGGATTTCCAATTGCCAAATTTGCAGCAAAATTAGCTGTGGGTTATACACTTGATGAGCTGATGAATGATATTACTAAAAAGACACCAGCGTGTTTTGAACCAACACTTGATTATGTTGTTGTTAAGATTCCGCGATTTAATTTTAAGAAATTTCCAAATACCACGCCTAAACTTGGTACATCCATGAAGTCTGTTGGTGAAGCTATGGCTATTGGTCGTACATTTAAAGAAGCTCTTCAAAAGGGAATTCGCTCTCTAGAAGTAGGCCGTTTTGGATTGGGCTTTGGTCCTAAAGATATTG
>MDSY01065817.1_pt1 | contig 13927 bp, 10 predicted proteins | sample 811131 | NCBI WGS metagenome assembly MDSY01 (sample SAMN05326643, study PRJNA326480) | marine metagenome | isolation source: seawater | place: Atlantic Ocean: South West | collected 2010 | reverse complement strand
TTTACACATAAGTGGAGCGGGCCGATTGGCACCACTACACGATTCTCTTGTTCGTGGGGATCCAGTCACAACGGGCAAGTGACATGGGCAGTCGGATATACAGGACTGGGAGTTGGCGCCACTAGATTTGGGGCTCAAGTCGCTTTAGATCTTGTTGATGGAATTGACACTGAACGCACTGAATTAGAAATGGTAAGAAAAAATCCTTTTCCCTTCCCTCCCGAACCATTTCGATGGCTTGGCGTACAAATTACAAGTTCAATGATGAAGCGATCTGATCGTAATGACGGGCGGAGAGGTTTGTGGCTTAAATTGCTTGATCGATTTGGAATTGGTTTCGACAGTTAAGATTTAAGTATGACCGAGGACTATCGAAATCTTTCTTTCTGGCATGATTCATTTCCAGGCGATCTCACCCCTCGCACACCTTTACCAGGAGACCAAGATGTTGATATAGCTATTGTTGGCGGGGGTTTCACCGGATTATGGACCGCGTGGCATTTAAGTTCTCTTGACGCATCATTACGCATAGCGATTGTAGAAAAAGACATAGTCGGGTTTGGTGCTTCAGGCCGAAACGGTGGATGGGCGCTAGGCGAATTTGGTGTAAGTCCAATGGATATAGCTAAAGCTTCTTCAACCGATGCTGCGTTGCGGCAAATGCGCGCTCTTTATAAAGCTGTTGATGATATTGGCCGAATAGCAAAAGATGAAGATATTGATTGCCACTATGCAAAAGGTGGTTCAATAGCTTGGGCTCGTAACCAAGGACAACTTGATCGAATACGTTCTTTTGTGGAAAGCCGCCACCGCCTCGGTTTAACCGAAGAAGAAGTTCGATTCGTCGGACCTGATGAAGCCCGTGCGATCGGAAATGCTACTGATGTGCTGGGGGGTCGTTTTCTTGCACCGGTTGCTGCTTTACACCCAACTCGATTGGTTCGAGGGCTCGCTGATGCTTGCGAACGACGTGGGGTAAGTATCTATGAACAGACTTCTTGTTTATCTATTCGCTCGGGACAGATTCTTACTAACCATGGTTCTTTACGTGCGGAAGTGATCGTTAGAGCGACAGAGGGTTACACCAGTCAAATACGACGGCACCGGCGGGTCGTAGCCCCTATATATTCTCTGATGTTTGCGACAGAACCAATCCCAGAAAACGTTTGGGAAGAGATTGGTCTTGTGGACCGGCCTACCTTTAGCGATGCCCGTTTGATGACTATTTATGGTCAACGTACAGCGGATGGACGGATAGCTTTTGGTGGACGCGGAGCGCCATATGTCTTTGGTTCAAAACTTAATTCTGCGACTGAACAGCTACCTGGTGTTCATGAAACAAATATTGCGACTTTAAAGAGTTTGTTCCCCATCCTTGCTGACACAAAAATTACACACCGGTGGGGTGGGCCTTTAGGAATTTCTCGAGATTGGTGGCCCTCCGTTTTGTTTGATAAATCTTCGGGGCTTGCTTCTGCTGGCGGTTATGTAGGTGATGGAGTAGCTACTTCAAAGTTGTCTGGACAAACTCTTGCCGAGTTAATTATTGGAGAAGAAACAGAGCGAACAGATCTTCCTATTGTTGGGCATAAATCTCGTCGGTGGGCTCCTGAGCCTTTTCGATGGTTTATGCTCAACGCTGGCTTGCGATTAGCGATTTCTGCAGATAACGCTGAAGCACGAACAGGTGAACTTACTTGGCGCGGTCATGCAATAGAAAGTCTCAGAAAGTAATTAAGACTGGCTTACATACCAGAATTTGCAGCTGTACCTGTTTTAAGTTGCCCTCTTATATCAAAGAGGAAACAAACAACTTCTCGATCATCCAACTGTTCCCATGCTTCCTTACTGGGACGCAACCAAGCCACTTCGTATATGGAATACTCGTAATCCTGCCCTACAAAAGGTTTGAAAGCGTTAAGACAAATTTCAGCTGAATCTTCATCAATGAATATAGACGGGTAATCACCGTCAGGAAGTTCTCGCACTGCATAGATCTCATTCAAATGAGGTTCTTCACAGTCAACAATGTCAACATTTTCAACCTCTTCACTTGAAATTTCATCTGCAAAACATTGCCCTACTTTCAGAGAGAAAACGTTGCCAGTCGAGCAACTAATTGCAAATAGAAGAACACTAAGAACTACACAAATCTTTTTCATGCCTAATATTCGCACTATTTGTTCGTTGAAGCAAACCCGCTATTGGCTGAACCTGAAGCCATGATCTAGTTTGCTTGTATGGGTATTGATGTTCTTGGCAACGCTTGTTCACTAGGCCCCTCTCTTGCAGAACGGTCAGAAGAAATTGAGGCTCATCGACGTTTGCCTGAAGATGTGGTTTCTGATCTCCAAAAAGCTTCCCTCTTTAGACTATTCGTGCCTAAGAACCTAGGTGGACCAGAACTTGATGTTGAAACAGCTATCACCTCTATTGCTGAAATATCCCGTCATGACGGCGCATCGGGTTGGTGTGTAATGATTGCTGGAACAACTTCTCTATTGGCGGGGTTTTTGCCCACCCCACATGCTCAACTAATTTACGGAACTGAAGATTCCTGTACCGGAGGTTTCGCGGCCCCGATCGGTAAAGCAACGGTTGTAGATGGAGGTCTTTCAGTAACTGGAACTTGGGAGTGGGGTTCTGGCTCTGAACACTGCACTTGGATTGGTGGCGGAACTCGGATTTACAACAAAGATGGGGAGCAAATTAAACGCGATGACGGCTTATTTGCCCCATTTGTTTTTATGGACCCAACGGATATTAAATTTTTAGATAATTGGAAGGTAACTGGTCTCGCAGGGTCAGGATCTACAGACTATTGCGCTGACTCTGCTTTTGTTCCAGAAGGCAGATGGGTGCAAATCACAGATGCGACTCCACTTCTAGATGGACCTCAATGGAGATTTCCCTTTTATGGAGTCCTAGCTGCAGGAGTTGCTGCTGTTTCTATCGGATTATTAGATGGGGCTGTTTCCCGGTTTCAAGAAGTAGCGCTTTCAAAAAAGCCCCAGGGGTCGAGCCGCACTCTTGCTGAACGTGCTTCAGGTCAAACAGTTCTTTCTATAGCGGAAGCAACTGCGCGTTCTTCAAGGGCGTTTTTATTAGAAACTCTCGGATCTGCTTGGGAAACAGCCTTAAAAGGTGATTCTTTAACGATTGAAAATCGACGCAGCATTCGCTTAGCTGCATGTGATGCAGCTCAAAGGTGTTGTGATGCTCTTGTAAGTCTTAGCCGTGAAGCAGGCGGCACAGCGGTGTATCTCCGAGAACCCCTACAAAGATTTGTTCGCGATGGACAGGTTGCGTCAACACATGCGATGGTTGCACAACGTATATATGAGTTAACCGGCCGTTTATCTTTGGACTTAGAAACTGACACGACTTTGTTATGAGGTTGATATATGGATTTTGAATATCTTGACTTTGAATATGAAGGAGACGTGCTTGTCGTAACAATTGATAAAGCCGGGGATCCACTTAACAAAGTTGATGGACAGATGCATCATGAATTAACCCATCTTTTCCCGCGTCTTCAAGCCGAAAGAGAGGCAAGAGCGGTTCTTCTAACCGGAACTGAAACTGCGTTTACCGCGGGTGGAGACTTTTCTTGGTTTCCTGAATTGAGTAAGCCCGGAGCGTCATCAGACATCAGGCTTGATGGCAAGTCATTAATTTGGGATCTTCTAGATGTTCATTTACCAATTGTTTCAGCAATAACTGGGCATGCCATTGGGTTGGGGGCAAGCATTGCATTGCTTTGTGATGTTGTTGTCATGTCTGAAACTGCGCGACTGGCCGACCCTCATGTTCAAGTTGGAATTGTTGCTGGAGATGGCGGTGTGATCGCTTGGCCTTTAGCAGTAGGTCCTATGTTGGCGAAACGTTTCCTTCTTACCGGAGATCCGATATCTGCAGAAGAAGCAGTTCGTGTTGGATTAGTGGCTGAATCGACACCAGATGCAGAGTCGTGTCGAGAGGCTGGTTTAACTTGGGCTAAACGTCTTGCAGCGGGAGCGCCTCTGGCCATTCAATATACGAAGCAATCTGTAAATGCTTGGATTAAGCAAACTGCGGGTTCGGCTTTTGATCTTTCTACCGCTCTTGAAACTGCAACTTTTTCTTCAGCTGATCATAAAGAAGCGTTGGCTGCTTTAAATGAAAAAAGGCCGCCAGAATTCACAGGTGAATAATAAGGGAAACTTTGATATGGAAGAAGAAAAACTTGGTTTATTAGAGGGTCTAATGACTGCTCGGGCTATGAGACGATACAAAGAAAACCCTGTTTCTGAGGAAGATATTTGGACCTGTCTTGCGGCGGCAGTTCAGGCGCCTAGTGGAGGCAATATTCAGCCTTATCAGTTTCTCATTGTGCAAGATTCTGGCCTGAGACTTGAGTTGGCGAAAATTTACCGTAAAGGATGGGAACGATACGAACCTGCTATCGCTCCGAAAGACTTTCCTAATGAAGCCGTTCGTGAAGGGTGGGAACGGAACAATCGTGCCACCGTTCATTTAGCGGAAAATCTAGAGCATGTTCCTGTTCATGTATTGATTCTCATGCCATCAATTGATATGACGGTTTACGACGATGAGGGGCCGATGCCAGTCGGTCCAACACACGCTTCGGTATATCCTGCGGTGCAAAATTTTATGCTGGCCGCTAGGTCTTTAGGTCTTGGAACTGCATTAACTACTTTGCATCGAATTTATGAAGATGAAGTTCGAGATCTCTTAAACATTCCTGAACGTTATGAGGTACTTGCTTTAATCCCGCTTGGTCACCCCAAGGGTAAGTGGGGTGTGGCCCCACGGCATAGATCTGCTGACAAGATTACTTCATGGGATTATTTCGGCGAAAAACGAGATCGTGAATAATCAAGATCTACGAATTGGTTTATCAATCCCGCCCTCTGGTTTTAAGTCTTATGAAGATGCATCAATCTACGTTGAATCTGCAATTAACGCTGGACTTGATCATCTGATTACCGCCGATCATGTTTCTTTTAAAGGCGGACAAGGAATTGATGGGTTGACTTTAGTCTCGTGGTTAGCAGGATTACAGCCTTCTCTTGACGTTTATGTTGGTGTGTACTTGCTCGCATTACGTCATCCGGTTGTAGTAGCGCGTCAAATCTCTACCTTGTGTGATCTTTCCCCTGGAAAACTTACTTTTGGAGTCGGAATTGGAGGAGAAGATCGAAATGAAATGAAAGCAGTGGAAATAGATCCTGCCACTCGCGGTAAACGAACCGATGAGGCTTTAAAGATTTTGCGTTCCTTGTTAGATGGGGAAACCGTGGACTATTTCGGAGAATTTTATTCCGTACCCAGTGTTTCTATTCGACCTACACCTTCCACGCCTGTTCCTATAACTATTGGTGGACGTTCTGACGCTGCAATTGAGCGGGCGGGAAGACTTGGAGATGGCTGGCTTGCTTCTTGGTGCTCACCTGAAAGATTTCAAAATGGTGTTCTCAAATCTCAAGACGTTGCTGAAGAGTGCGGAAGAACCAATGTTCAATGGCGACATGGCTATCAGATTTGGATTGGTTTCGGGGACACACCGAAAGAGGGGAAAAAAGTTTTAGGTCCAGCTATGGAACGCTTCTATGGAACTTCCTTTTCATTTTTTGAAAAATATTCTCCTGTCGGATCTCCAAGCGAGATCGCTAACTGGTTGAAACCCTTTATTGAAAGTGGAGCAAAGGATTTAAATATTGCTCCAATTGCTTCTTCACCTAAAGAAACAATTAGTGGCATGGCCGAATTGCGAAAAATACTAGTTTCTTAGTTGTCTACTTTTGGGTTACTGGAACAGGGCTACCTATTGGAGGCATGGTTTCAAGTGGACCTATTACTGTTATCTGATCGTCAGACTCTATAACTAGTCCTTCGTGAATCTCTACTGAAATCCCATTTCGAACAACTGCTGCAATTACAGCTCCTTCTATTAATTCAATATCGCTGATTTTCTTATTTATGAGGCCAGAGTCGAGACCTTCTGGAAAAATAGTGTGTTGGCGTAACGCTGCTTCAGGTAAGAGAGCTGACTTTACTCCTACCTCATCAATAGCCTTGCCGACTTCCTCTGTGCCAGAACGTAAGTGCTGTGCTAGTTCTCCTGCAAGACGAAGTGATCTTCCAGGATTCGTATTAGTTCCGGCAAGAAAAAATAGTGCGTTAACTCGTTCCCCAGAACCACCCCAAGAAGCCGGAATACGTATTCCTTGAGCAGATCGAACAATAACAAGATAATCGCTTTCAATGTCTTCAAAAAAAGCTACTGGGGTAGCTGTTGAATGTTCTTTAGATGGTTGAATCCACAACGACCCAGTTTCCAAAAACTGCTCTGTTACTTTTTCATTTGACAGACCGATTTGTTGTGAAAGAACTGTGGCGGCGCGACTCGCCGCTTCAGTTATGCCGGCGTTTTCTGGGGCAGATAGTACAGAAGCCCGTGCGATCAGTCCGGCATAATCATCCGCTTCTCTTAAACCATGTCCGGCCATAGCCGCACTCATTTCTCTATCAAGACCCCGGTCTGCTTCTTTTCCCCATCGTTCAAAAACATGACGTATCGCACCTGCGCGTTTTGTACGTCCGGTGGCATAAAAATGGTGCCATGTCCAAGCAACAGCGGTAACTGCAACCACAAAAATTTGAGGAGTTGGCCCTAATTGCCAAATGAGATAAATCGAAATAGCTATTCCGACAAATTGTGTGAGCGGATAAAAGGGCGCACGAAAAGAAGGTGCATATGACTGGATTTGCGAAGCTCTCAGAACTAACACTGCAAGATTTACCAGGCCCAGTGTTAACAGAACAAAAGAACTAGCTAATTTAGCGATTGCTTCTGCATTGAAAGCTAGAACAACAATCGCGATAGCACTACCGGTTGAAATTACGCCAACTATAGGTGTTCCAAATTTACTGATTTTTCCTATCCCTTTTGGGAGCAAGCCATCACGCGCCATCGCCATCGGATATCGTGCAGCTGCAAGAATGCCTGCATTTACTGCGGAAGCGAATGCTGCAAGTGCAGCAATAACAATGAGCGCTGCGCCGAAGGGTGGAAGAATTGCTTCTGCTGCAGAATGAATTGGGGCAAGATCTGTATGTAGTTCTTCAGGCGGTAGCACCGCCACTGCTACTAGAACCCCAAGGGTGTACAAGAGAGTGGCGACAGTTAATGAAGCGGCCATTCCAAGGGGAATACGCCGAGATGGATCTTCTACTTCTTCTGCTGCGCTGTCAACTTTTGTTAGCCCGCCATAAGAAACAAAAACAAGCCCAACTACTGCCATGACTCCTGATCCGCCAGTAGTGAAGAAAGGCTCAAGGTTTGAATCAGTAATTCCTTTTGAACCAATTTCAAAAAGTCCATCGACAATAAACCAACCTATTACCGCAATAACAAAGCTGACTAAAACGAGTTGTAAAGAAGCACTAGCTTTTGAACCAACAACATTCAGTAACGTGAAAAATGCGATCAAGATCAGTGCAAGATTTTTTGAATTCACATCTACGATCAAAACGAGATATGCGCTCATACCAACCATGGCGAAAGCATCTTTTAGAACAAGCGATAGCCATGCTCCAAGACCTGCGACTGTTCCAACTGCTGGTCCAAGTGCACGTTCTAAGAAATAGTAAGCACCGCCGGCTTTAGGAAGAGCTGTAGAGAGTTCTGAAACGCTAAGCATTGCCGGAACAGCTAGTAAGCCAGCAATGAAGTAGGCAAGTATTGCTGCAGGTCCGGCTTTCGCCGCAGCGATTCCTGGAAGTAAGAAAAGTCCTGATGAAAGCATGGCGCCAGTTGACAGCGCAAATACATGACGAAATGTCAGCGAACGAGTCAGTTTTCCTGATTTATCCGCGGCCATTTACTAACCCTAGAACAGAAATGGTCTCAATGAGAAGCAACAGTCCCTAACTTACACTTTTAAGAAAATCTACTAACAACCCATTGACTTGTTCCGCTGCTTCTTGCTGTATCCAATGGCCAACGTCAGGCAGAATCGTTGAACTATGTAATTGGGGAAGAGATTCTTTAAACCCGGCAATCGCTGACGCTCCTAAAATAGTTGGCCCATCTTTTTCTCCTCCAATGAACATTGATGGTTGGAGGATCGGTGCTCCATGCCACCCCCTAAAATCAATCCAATCTCGATCAACATTTCGATATCGATTCAATCCGCCAGTAAACCCGGCTTTATGGAATTCTTCAGCATAAAAATTCAAATCTTTCTCAGTCATCCAACTCAACGGTTCAGATGGGAATAGAAATCGATCCCCTAAAAGGCTACCTGGAGCTACAAATCCCATAGATTTTTCGCCTGGTTTTAGTGGAGGGCTATCACCTGAGGCGGAGAAATAGAATCCTTGCAGCCAACGTTTTGGATTCAAAGCTATCTCTGCTTCAGCTCGACCTGGTTCTTGAAAGTATTCAATATAGAACTCCTCGTCTCCTCCAATAAAACGGAATATATCTGTTGGTCTATGCCTATTTCTTGGAGAAAACGGGACGCTGAGTAATGCCACCGCAGTAAAGACGTCTGGTCTTATTTGAGCGGCAGCAGAAGCAATAGGCGAGCCCCAATCATGACCGACAATTGTGGCAGTTCTTTCGCCGAGTGCTTCAACTACTCCAGCGCAGTCACCAGCGAGATCCATCAACCGGTATGCCTCTATCTCTTCTGGCGCTTCAGAGGAGCCGTAACCACGTACATCTATTGCGGCTACCCGATACCCAGCTTCAGCTAAGGCTGGTAACTGAAATCGCCATGAATACCATGATTCAGGAAAACCATGAATGAGAAGCACTAAAGGTCCTTCACCTATTTCTGCGACATGGATACGGCAATCGTATGCATCCACGTCATAACGTTTCAGGTCAGGGATTGTGAACATGTTTACCTCTCTGAATCAATCTAACTAAATATAGGGTTGTCAAAGTAGTCAGAGTCATTAACCGGGTCTTTGTTCCTCTTCTCCCAGCGGTTCTCTTTCTAAATCTTCCACTACTTTGACCTCTAAATATTAATTTAACTAATGAAAACTTTGATCTGCACCTACGAAATCATCTACCGTGGTTAGATAGAGCAGAAATATTTAATTCTTTGAATTCTTAAGGGTGGCATTGTTATGAATCAAGAAAACATAGATGTAAAAGAGAAAATCGCAAATTTCTTTAAAAACACTTTCGAAAGACGAGATGCACGAATCATTGCAGTGATTGTGATTCTTGCTCTTATCGCGGGAATCGTTATTGCTACTACAAGAGGGGGAGACTCTAATGAAGCAAGCGTCAGCGATGGTCTAAATGGACTGTCTCCAGTAACAGACTATGTATTTCAACCCAACGATTCTTTAGGCCCAGATCCTTTCGGACCATCTTTCGCTACCTACACAGTTGAAGTGCCCACAGAGGAACTCTCAACAGGAACAGTTAGTTCTGACTCCACTGGTCTCTATGGCGGAACCGGGGAAAACTCCTGTGACGTCGAAAAAATGATTGAATTTCTGATGAATAACCCTGACCGAGCTGCTGCTTGGGCAGGAGTTCAAGGCATAACTGTTGATGAAATACCCGATTATTTAAATTCATTAACTGCGGTTGTTCTTCTTGAGAACGTTTTGGTTGTTAACCACGGCTATTCAGATGGAGAAGCCACACCATTCCTTGCTGTCCTTGAAGCCGGTACCGCTGTTCTTGTTGACGAAGACGGTATCCCACGTGCACGTTGCGCTTGCGGAAACCCTCTAACACCACCTGAGGACCCGCCTACCACTGAAGAAACGACAACAACAGCAGCAACTACAACCGAACCTGATATAACCACCACCGAAAACCCTTGCCCCGAGTTTGACGGTGAACCCCCATATGGTTTCACACAAGAAGCAGATGGGAAATGGACACTCCACACCCCTGATGGTCGCTTTGTTTGGGACCCAACAGAGCCAGGATGGCAACCGCTACCGGATGATGGATCAGGGCCGTATCTAACGGAATCTGAGGTACCAGGTTATGACGAAGAATGTTGGCCTTGCCCACCTGAAAGCAGTGGTGGAAGTAGCGCCCCTTCATATGAAAAAGACGATGATGGCAAATACAAATCAAGCCCAGACATGCTTGAAAAAGAAGGCACCGAAAGAACAGCAATGTACGTTGTCATTAAAGCCTTTACGAATAGTTCTGGAACAACTACCACGGAAGATTCAAACGCTGACGACGACCCAGAAGTTTACGAACCTAGTTTCGATACCGAAGAAATTGACCCAGATACAACAGAAGAATTCGAACCAGAATATGACGACGAATCTAACTTTGACGGTTGTTTCCCTCCATGCCCTGAAGACGGAGAATGGGGTTGGACAAAACGGCCTAGACCTGATGGTAGCCATTCTTATACTTGGAGAGCCCCCGATGGAACAACTTGGATTTGGAAAGATGGTGTATGGCAAGAAGGCGTAGATGTCATTCCGATTTCTGATAAATCAGGCAACAGCAGAGCTTTGTATGTAGGTACACCTTCAGAAAGTGCCACAACTTATACAGACTATAAAGATCTTCCAGGCTGGAGTGAAGATTGTTTTGAATGCCCACCTTGGGGTTGGGTTGAAACAGAAAGTGGCGCTTGGGAGTGGCATGATCCTGCTGGAACAATCTGGACTGCAGATATTTATGGTGAATGGCATTCAGGCCCAGAGCTTTTCACTGGAGGAACTTCAGAAGGATTGAAAGTCCCTGATATCACAGAACTCCCCGGCTATGACGAGGACTGTCATGAATGCCCTGAATGGGGATGGGTTCGAACTGAAGACGGTTCATGGGTCTGGGTCGCTCCTGACGGAACCGTGTGGGGAATCACTGCGACTGCTTCCGGATGGGTCTGGTCTTTTGAGACTGGAACCTTAGAAGGAAAAATTAGTGGCGTAGAGAATATGACCGATCTTCCTGGCTATATGGAAGATTGTGAAGAATGTCCTGAATGGGGATGGAGAGATATTCATTCTCTCTTTTGGCTTGGTCCTGATGGGAAACAGTGGTACACCAGTATGAGTGGAATTTGGAGAACTACTGATTCTGCAGACGGTGAAATAGACAACTATAAGGACCTACCTGGTTATATCGAAGAATGTAATGAATGCCCACCTTGGGGTTGGATTGAATTAGAAGATGGTTCGTGGTTCTGGGATGGTGGCCTAGAAGTAGGCTGGAGTTTGACCTTGTATGAAGGTAACTGGCAATGGGTCTCTGAAGAAGGCACGTTCCCACATACCGATTACAAGGATCTACCTAACTTTGACCCAGACTGTCATGAATGCCCTGAATGGGGTTGGGCGCCAGAAGGAGATATCTGGTACTGGGTTGATCCAAATGGGGTGACTTGGATTCCAAATGAATTTGGTGACTGGGATCCTGAAGAAGGCGCCTACGCTGAGGATTCTCCAAATACTGTCTTTAGCCCAGATCGCTTACCCGGCTGGTATGAAGACTGCCATGATTGTGGTGGATTTGGCTGGAATGATGACGATGGTGACGGAATTTGGGTCTGGGTGGATCCAACTGGGGTCACTTGGACTCAATATGCCGATGGATTGTGGTATCCAGATAATGGAGGAGAGCCGGTCATCACTCACACTCGTCTTCCTGGTTGGGACGACAACTGTGATGAAGGTCCTCCTTGGGCTTTTGAAACCAGAACAACGTTAACGCCACCAACTACAACAACAACGACAACAACGACAACAACGACAACGACAACACAGCCCGGAGATACTCCGGATGCGCCAACGCTAGTTTCTTTAACTTTGTTTCATCAAGTGATTGGAATTGATTGGAGAGAACCTACTTACGAAGGTTCATCTCCAATCACTGACTTTGTAGTTCAATCAAGAGCTGGCAGTGCTGGAACATGGGAAACGGTGAATGAAGGTGTTTCTACAACGACCGTTGCTTCAGCTTGGGTTATTCCAAATGGTACGGAATATTTCTTCCGTGTTGCTGCCGTAAATAGTGCAGGAGCAGGCCCATGGTCAAACGAATTATCTGGTGTTCCATATAATTTAGACCCTCAGCCTGCCGATGCAAATGGGAATACTGGAACTCGGGTGCTTTACTGGTACAAACCTGCTGGAGTTACTACTCCAAGTAACACTTTCTATCAGCTTGGGGTGTTAGTAAATGATTCTGGAAATATTGAGGTAACAAATAGGAGTGTTTCAACGGATGGATCTGGCACCTTCAGTGAATCTTTAATAGTCAAAAAGGATTACTATGGATCTGGGACACTTTTAAATTGCACGGATTCCTATGATTTCTATGTGCGAATATATGCTCCTAACTTTTTCGGAAGTCCAGGATTTGTTACTGATTGGGTGACTCATTCAGTCGAATGGCAAAACTATACATATAGCGGCACGGCCGACTGTCAATAAACAAACAATCCTAAAAATTTATTTTTATATCGGGTCTGAAATTCTCGGATTGGGAAATCAGGTGTTTGTGATCTAGGTTTCCTATGTACACGCGACAACGGAGAGAGTAATGGCAATTGGACCCGGTCTTCATAACAATGATCCCAGCGACGAAAGTTTGAATCTGGCAATGTCAGATGGGGCTCGACCCCTTTATGACGCGGTCGTTGACTTTATAAATACTGAGGTAGAACCACTAACCGGTGAATACCATCGGCTTGGGGAAATACGTGAAGATCTATGGGGCTATCATCCTGAGCAGCTTGAAATTCTTGAGAAACTAAAAGCTAAGGCCAGAGAAAAAGGATTATGGAATTTCTTTCTCCCTAATGCAGAAACAGGGGAAGGATTATCAAACCTTGACTATGCGTACATTGCAGCGGAACTTGGGAAGAATCCAATCGCTTCCGAGACTCTCAACTGTTCTGCCCCGGACACCGGCAATATGGAAGTTCTTGAACGCGTAGGCACTCCGGAACAAAAAGAAAAATGGCTAGTGCCACTATTAAACGGCGAAATTCGATCAGCTTACGCGATGACAGAACCTGATGTTGCTTCTTCGGATGCAAAAAACGTTGCATGCCAGGCGGTACTTGATGGTGATGAATGGGTTATCAACGGCACAAAATATTACATCTCAGGCGCAGGTGACCCAAGATGTAAAGTTCTGATCACGATGGTGCAAACCAATCCTGATGCCCCGCCTCATCGTCAACAATCACAGATTCTTGTGCCTATTGATGCTCCCGGGATGACTATTGATCACCCCATGGAGGTATTTGGTCACGCTGATGCGCCTCATGGTCATATGCATATAACTTTCAAGGACTGTCGCGTGCCTGCGGAAAATATTCTACTTGGGGAAGGTCGAGGATTTGAAATATCACAAGTCCGCCTTGGACCTGGTCGTATACACCACTGCATGCGTTCAATTGGAGCTGCTGAACGGGCGATAGAACTTATGGTCCGAAGGGGACTACATCGAGAAGCTTTCGGTAAGACAGTTCTTAAATTAGGTAAAAATATGGAAGTTATTTCTAGAGCACGTATCGAGATTGAAGCAATGCGTCTTATGGTTCTTCGTGCAGCCAGAGCGATGGACACAATGGGTAATGCTGAAGCTCGGGTATGGATAAGTGCGGTAAAAGCAATGGTTCCGGAAAAGGTTTGTCACATCATTGATGAAGCTATTCAAATGCATGGAGCTACTGGGGTGTCCCAATGGACACCACTTGCGAAACTTTACACTGGACAACGTACTCTTCGGCTTGCGGATGGACCAGACGAAGTTCATCATTTTGTGGTCGCTCGTTTTGAATCTGGCCGTTATGGCGATGGCCCTGGTCCCGTCCCGATGTATGAAAATACTGGAAGGTTATTTACTGGGTCTTAAATAGTTATGTCTGATCCTCGTTCTCCAAAGCCTGCTGAGGCTTCAACAAAG
>MDSY01057221.1_pt1 | contig 13928 bp, 12 predicted proteins | sample 811131 | NCBI WGS metagenome assembly MDSY01 (sample SAMN05326643, study PRJNA326480) | marine metagenome | isolation source: seawater | place: Atlantic Ocean: South West | collected 2010 | reverse complement strand
TTTTCAAGGTTTTGTAATATTTTATTCATCAACTTATGATTTTTATTTTTAAGAATTACATTAAAAGCGTAATTACTGTGACCTATTAAATCAAAATTAGTAAAAAAAATATTTTTATCTAAACGATTTATAAAATATTCAAAATTTTTATTTCTTTTGGCAATATTTTTATCCAATCTTTTGATTTGTTCTAAACCAAGCACCCCACCAATTTCTGTATTTCGAACATTGTATGCTGGAAATTTAAAAATAAATTGTGTGTTTAAATCTTTATATTTATTTTTTATATATTTCTGGAATTTATTATCTTTAACCTCACGTACCATTCCATGAGATCTTAACATTAAAAGATTATGATAGGTTTTTTTATCATCTGTACAAATCATCCCTCCTTCAATAGTGCTCATGTGGTGTGCATAATAAAAAGAAAAACTAGAGGTCCAACCGAATGACCCCAGTTTTTTATTTTTAAATTTTGCACCATGCGATTCACATACATCTTCAATAAGATGTATTTTCTTTTTTTTCAAAACTTTTAATAATTTTTCAGTTAAACAATTAAATCCTTGAATATAGCTTAAAAAAATTGCCTTAGTGTTTTTATTAATTTTTGAAATGATTAAATCTGTGTTTAATCCTAATGTATCTAAATCTATATCTGCAAAAACTGGGGTAAAACCACAGTGCAATAAAGAAGATATATCAGAAGACCAAGTAAAGGGTGGTACAATAACTTCTCCACCTTTAGGATATTGCATTTTAAGCAATTGAATTTGTAAGAGGTTTGCAGAAGATCCAGAGTTTACAAAAACACTATACTTAACACCAAGCCATTTTGACCATTTTTCCTCAAAATTTTTAACATTTTTATTTTGTGTTAAAATAGGTTTTTTTTTTAAAAATTTGATTAGTACATTAAAATCATTTTTTAGAATATTATTTCTCATTAAAGGAAATTGAATTTTATTTTTCATAAGTAGTAAAATTTATAATTTAATATTATTTGTAATAGTTAATTATATTATTATGTAAGAAAGTTAAATATATAATTAAAAGTAATCATTAATTTGAAAGAATAAAGTGATAAGTTAGTTTGAATATTAATAATATTTGATAAAACTTATAATATGGATTTAGTTATATTAGCAGGTGGTAAGGGTTCAAGAATACAACACCTAAATAAAAATAGACCCAAGCCAATGGTTAGAATCCAAAATAAAGCATTTTTAGAAATTCTTATTAATCATTATGCAAAGTTTACTTTTGAGAATATATTTATCCTAGCTGGATATAAGGGCCAATTAATCAAAAAAAAATTTGATGGTAAATATCAAAATTTTACTAAAATTGAGTGTATAATAGAAAAAAGCCCAAGAGATACAGGTGGCGCCTTACTTCTACTAAAAAATAAAATCAAAAAAGATTTTATTTTAATAAATGGTGATACTTATTTTGATATAAATAATCCGTTAGAGCTAGCAGAGAATGTTAAAAAAACTGATATTGGATGCATATCGCTAATAAAATATAAAAATGTAAAGTCCATTAAATTTAATAATCTAAAATTAGATAAATACCATAATATTATTAAAGTTAAAAAATCTAACTACATTAATGCAGGTGTTTATTATTTTAATAAAAAAATATTTAATTTTATTGATAAAAAAAAAATTTCTCTAGAGAGTGAAATATTACCAACTTTAATAGGTTTAAAGAAATTAAAAGGGAAATATTTCAAAGATTATTTTTTAGATATAGGGACGCCTAAAAATTTAAAATTTGCAAAAAAAAACTTACCTAAGAAATTAGAAAGACCAGCATTCTTTTTTGATAGAGATGGTGTTATTAATCATGATAAGGGTTATACCCACAAATATAAAGAATTTAGGTTTAGAAAAAACGTAATTAAAGCTCTACAATACCTCTATGATAAAAAATATTACCTATTTATAGTTACAAACCAAGGTGGTATTGCTAAAAAAAAATATACGGTTGAAGATTTTTACAGCTTACATGTATTGATAAAAAAAAAGTTAGCAAAAAATAATGTTTATATTCATGATGTAGAATTCTGCCCCCATCATCCAGATGGATTAGTAAAAAAATTATCTATTAAATGCAAATGCAGAAAACCTTCGAATTTAATGATAGAAAATATAAAAAAAAAATGGTTTATAAATATGGAAAAAAGCTATTTCATTGGTGATAAAAAAAGTGACGAATCTGCAGCTAAAAAATCGAAACTAGAATTTAATTATGTTCAAGAGGATCTTTTAAAACAAGTTAAAAAATATCACTATATTTTCCCTGTTTAATTAACTTACCATCATCTAAAACTATAATGTTATCACAATCTTTTATAAGTGAAAATTTATGAGCAATGATAATTATTGTTTTATTGCCTTTTAGGGATAATATATTAGAAATAATTTCAGACTCATTTTTTGGATCAAGAGCGCTCGTCGCCTCATCAAATATTAATATCTCTGTATCGTGGTATAAAGTTCTTGCTATTGCAAGTCTTTGTCTTTGACCACCCGATATTCTAATTCCCTTTTCTCCAATTATTGTGTCTAGTCCCACTGGTAACTCACTAACAAATTTATCTAAATTAGCCATTTGAATACATTTTTTAATTCTTTCCTCATTAACTAAATTTTCATCTACACCATAAGCAATATTACCTCTAACCGACTCATCACTTAAAAAAATTGTTTGTGGAACGTAACCTATTTTTTTTTGCCAATTTTTTAAATTTTTTGAATCTATCTGTATATTGTCTACTAATATATTGCCTTTATTTGTCTTAAGTAGCCCAATTATAATATCTGCAAGTGTCGTTTTTCCTGATCCACTTGTACCAATAATTCCAACTATATCCCCTTTTTTTATGTTAAAATTTAAATTATTAATTGCTAATTTTTCTGTATTTTCATGCATAAAATTTAAATCTTTAATTTCTATGCTTTCATTAAATTTTAAATCAACTTTACTTTCCTCGTTTTGTAATTCTATAGTAATTAAATTTAAATCATTAACAATACTACTAACTGGAGCATATTGATTCTGAAAAGTTGTATAACTTGAGGTAATTCTTGTTAATGATGGCATTAAACGAAATGTTGCAGCCAAAAATAATGCTGTAATCTCAATTAAATTAACTGAACTTGAAATTTTTAATATAGCAAAAATTAATAAACAAAAACTAACTACAGCAATTGTCTCAAATATTATTCTTGGGAAGCCTGCAGTAATTTCCCATTTTGTTCTCCACATTATTGCTTGTGAGATGTTTTTAAAAAAATTAGATATAATTTTTTTCTCTAACCCCATAACCTTAATCTCTTTAATACCCTCAAAACTTTGAACTAACTCTCTATTAGCTAATCCTTGATGAATAAATCTTTTTTCCCCCCATAGCCTGACTTTTTTTTTCAGAAAATAACTGCTAATTAAGAAAATCAAGAGGGCAAAAATTATAACAATTAGAGTTCCTTGTGGTTCATAAATTAATAAGCAAGTCGATAGGGCAACAAGCACTAAAAATTCTGATGATATATGGCATATAGCTTTTAATGTTGAATTAAAACTACCCACTTCAAAATTGATCTTATTAATCAACACTCCAGAACTTTTAGCAAGATGAAATGGATAAGGTTGTAAAATATAAGTTGAAAATAATTTTTTGACGATTCTTGTTTCAAATTTTGCAATATAGTTATGTTGCCACCAAAGAAAAAAAGCATAAAAGAAATTTTTAACTAAATAAATTGTGACTAGTAAAGTTATGGCTACAAAAACTTGATCCTCATATGATAAAGTATCTAAATAGTTTAAATTATCTAAAAAAAATATAGAAACTTTTTTTTTCATAATTATTTGAGTCAGTGGTATAACTAAAGCAATTAGAACAGTTTCAAAAAATGTATTTATTAATGATAAAACAATATGAATAAAATAATTATATTTTTCATTACTAGTTAAAAGTTTCCAGATTAATTTTATTAACTTCATAATTGGCTAACCTTATCTTAGTATTTAATAATTTTTCTATTTGCTAATGACTGTTTTTTCCTAGATAAAATTTTTTTTAAGCTATCATTGTAAGAGTCTTTAAATACCATCAATTGATTGTAACCTGTATTCATGATCTCTTTTGCACGAACATGACTATGGTTTTGTGGTGATTTGAAAACTTTTTTTAGAATAAAACCCATATCTATGGAAACTCTTGGTTGTGCACCTTTTTTTAAAATAGACTGATGCAATGTAGCACAATCACTAACAACAAATTTTCCAATTTTATAATCTATTTTTGCATCTTTATATTTTTTTCCTATTTCATTTCCGTCAATAAATTTTTTTGGTTCTAGCCATTTAGCCTCAAAAGAATTTTTTGGTTTAAAAAATGCAACATAATTTTTTTTACAGTCACCATATACTGGTAAATAAAGAGTATAACTTTTGTCTGTATTATAAGGTGTCCATGAGTCAGAATGTATAAGATCTGAAGCATTGAAATTTTTACTTTTTTTACCTAATTTAATTCTGAGTTGAGGTGGAGAAATAAAATAATCAATTTGTTTCAATAAACCAATTGACTCTAAAAAACAAAAAATACTTTTTAAAAACAGCGCATATTCAATTGAGCTCTCTTTTCTTGTCACAATCAAACCATTATGAGTTATATTTTCTGGCTTATTTTGTTTTATAAACTTCATTACAGAAGTAAAATCAACATCAGACCTAATTTTTTTTGAAGAGCCAGTAATGCATGATTGTAAAAGCATTCTACTTGTATCTTGAATATTTGCTAAGTTTTTATTATTTATTGAGCCAACAGAAATTAAATCTGTAACCTTTTTTAGCTCAGTTTTTCTACATAACATATTTAATTTTAATGTTCTTTCTTTAAAGCTGTATGTCATTTAACTAATTTATATTCTTTTAATAATTTTTGTCTACCGATGATGGTAAAAATACTATATTACATCACAATATTTATTTATAAATTATGGTAAAATTTAAAAAAATTATTTCTAAAAGTAAGTGGCTAAGAGAACAGATATTTAAAATGGCTATGAAATCTCCTACTGGACAAGGACATATTGCGTCTGCTTTGTCTCAAACAGATGTATGTACCACTTTATTTTATGGAGGCTTTTTAAAATATAAAAAAAATAATCCAAATTATGATAAAAGAGATATATGCATTATAAGCAAAGGTCACTCTGCAATGGGGCTGTATCCAATATATGCAGATTTAGGATACTTTAATAAAAAAGAACTATTAAAATTTGGACAAGCTGATGGAAAACTTAGAATATATGGTGATAAAAGTATTCCTGGAGTAGAGTGTACATCAGGATCATTATCACAAGCACCAGGAATAGCAGCGGGAATCTGTTATTCCAATAAATTTAAAAAAAGAAAAAATAAATGCTATGTTATAATTAGTGATGGTGAACACTACGAAGGTTCACTCTGGGAGACTGCACTTTTTGCATCTCACTATAAACTTGATAATTTAACAATAATCGTTGATAGAAATAAACAAATTATTTTAGGAAAAACAGAAAAATTATTAAAACTTGAGCCGTTAGGTAAGAAGTGGAGTAGTTTTGGCTGGGATGTTCAAAATATTAATGGTCATTCTATTCCAGAAATTTATTCTAGTCTTAAAAAATCTCAAAAATTAAATAATAAGCCAAAATTAATCATAGCCAATACAATAAAAGGCAAAGGTGTTACATTCATGGAAGATGTTACTAGGTGGCATAATTCTTTTCCAAACAATGAAGAAGCAACTATAGCTTTAGAGGAATTAAAGTATGAAAGTTAGAGATATAAACAAACTTAAAAAAGTATCCAAATATTCTTTCATGAGAGATGTAACAATTGATGAAATTTGCTCATCTATAAAAAAAAATAAAAATATTTTTTTTTTAAATGCTGACATGGGAGCACCTGCTTTAGATAAATATATAAAAAAACATCCTAAAAATATTGTTCATTGTGGTATCTCTGAACAAAATATGGTCACAGTTGCAGCAGGCCTTGCCTTAGAAAAAAATTCAGTTTTTTGCTATGCAATGACCCCGTTTATGACGGCAAGATGCTACGAACAACTTAAAATTTCATTATCATCAATGAATTTAAGTGTTTGTGTAATAGGCATAGGACCTGGTATAGGTTATGCAGATGCTGGTCCGACACATTACGCAAATGAGGATATTGGAATAATAAGTGCATTACCAAATTTTCACATATTCACACCGTCTGACTCATTTGCCTGTAAGTTACTAATAAAAAAAATAAAAAATAAAAAAGTATTATCATACTTTAGAATTGATAGAGATGCCCATCCATCAGTTTATAAGAGAAAAAATGTAAAATATTATGATTGCTCTTTTAAAAAAGGATTCAATGAAATTATTAGAGGAAATCAAACTTGTATTATATCTTCAGGCTATTTAATGCATAAAATAATGGATAGTTGTGAAAATTTAGCTAAAAAATATAAGAATATTGCTCTAATAGATCTATATCAGCATAGTCCATTAAATACCAAGGAGCTCAATAAATGTTTAAAAAAATATAAAAAAATAATTATAATTGATGAGCAATCTGAGAAACTTGGAACAAAAAGTATTTTATTTAATTGTCTAGACCATTCAATTATTAAAAAAATAACTAGTTACGCTTTAAAAGATAGATTTATATTTGAAAATGGTGGAAGAGACTATTTGCTAGCTAAAAATGGAATTGATATAAAAAAAATCATAAATTCTATTTAGTTATTTGATGGATTTAACAATATTAATCCCAACATACAATCGATATGAATTGATAAAAAAACTTTTAAGTTTTTATGAATTATCAAAATTCAAAGGAAATATAATCATAATAGATTCTTCAGAAAATGAAATTTTAATTAAAACGAGACTATTAATAAAAAAATTTAAGAAAATTAAAGTTGAATATGTGGAATATAAAAATGATGCTTACTCAGCAAAATGCAAAGTATTTGATAAAATCAAAACTAAATATGTTGTTCAATCAGGTGATGATGATTATTATTTTTCGAAAGGTTTAATTAAGATTATTAGATATTTGAATAAAAATAGTCACTTAACATATGCAGTAGGGGATGGTGTTTTTATGACTTATGATAAAAATATTATTCATAGATGTTGGTATTACAAAATACCATTTTATAAAGATAACACTATTCTAAAAAGATTAAAAAAATTTTCTTTAACCAATAAACAATTAATGGAGTATTCAGTTTATAAAACTGATACATTTAAAAAAGTATACTTTTATGGAAAATGGAAAAAAAATATAATTAAAGCTGACTGGAATAATCTTAATGAAATTAACAGTAATTTTAGCACAGCAATACACGGTCCAGGCAACCATGTACCAAGCTTTTATTTAGCTAGAACAGAGTTAAAAAATTTAGAAAAAGAAAGTAGACTTCAGTCAATTAATCGAAATAAATTTGATAAAGAATTTAAGAAATGGAGACTAAAAATACTTTTTGAAATAAAAAAATATGATTCATCAGAAAAAGCTTTAGATATAGCAAATAAAAAGATGGATTTAATATATTCAGATAAAGTTCTGCTTACTAACAAAAATACATGGGGTAAAACTAAGAAGATTTTTCAATTTACAATTAAAAATTATTTTAAAATAATTATTTTTAGATTACGTTTTAAGAAGAGGTTACATCAAGTTTTATTAGATAAAAAATCATCTCTGTTTAATACAGAATTTAAAATTTTAAGTAAAATACTTCTTAAAAATGAATAAATGTTTATTTGATAATGGAAGAACCTTCTATTTCAAACTCAAAAGGAATATGAATCAGGTTTTTAAGTGAATTAATTAATTTATTTTGATTTTTTTTAGGACAGTAAAAAATCATAAACCCAGCACCTCCTGCTCCGATTAATTTACCACCAGTTGCACCCGCCTTTAAAGCTTTATCATAGGTTTCGTCAATATAATCATTAGAAATTGAGTTGGTTAATTTTCTTTTTATATTCCAAGATTCATTCATTAAAAGACCTAATTCATGATAGTTTTTTTCTGATAAAATGATTTTTTTTGCCTCTTTAGCTATGCTGTGTATTGACTGCATTTGAGAATGTAAATTAGGCATATTTTTTTTCAACTTTTTTTGTATTGCATAAGAGTTTCTTGTATTACCCGCATAAAACATCAATAACGATTCATTAATTTTTTTAATATTATTTTCTTTTATATTTACTTTTTGAATTGAATAGTTATTTCTATTAAAATTGATAAAATTAAAACCACCATTAGCAACAGCAATTTGATCTTGCCAACCACCATCCTCATTTAATATTTCTCTTTCAATTTTTATTGCTTGTTTTGCTAATTGTGAATTAGAAATTTTCTTATTTTGTAAATTATACATTAAATTTAACAAACCTACAGTAAATGAAGAACTTGAGCCTATTCCAGATCTAGCAGGAAGATCTCCAAAATAATGAAGTTCCATTCCCTTTTTAACATTAAACTTTTCAAAAATTGAACGGACCACAGGGTGAGAGATATCTTTGATTGAATTAACTAAATCTATTTTTGAATAAACAATTCTATAATTGTGAATAAAAAATGGTGGTAAATATCTTATCCCAATAGTTGAGTATTTATTAATGCTTGTTGAAATTACTAGACCATCATTTTTATTAAACCATTCTGGAAAGTCAGTTCCTCCACCAAATAAAGATATTCTAAAAGGAGTTTTTGAAAAGATCATAATAATATTTAATTAATCTCAAGTTTATTCATTTAAAAATGTGTTTGTTATTTTTACAAATTCAAAACTATAATTTTTTGAGTTTTTGTCCAGATACTTGTTATGAATCCGTCCACCATAATAAACTAAATCTAATAAACCTTTACATAACGCTAAATTACGTAGAAAAAAATATCGTATAGAGAGAGGTATATTTCTTGGTCTAACAATATCTTGCTTAAAAGTATTCATTTTTTTTTTTGCAATGATAAAGTTTTTTTTATCTTTTATTAATGAGCCTATCTTCTTAATGCAAAGATTTTGTAATTTATTAAATTCTTTATGTTCTTTTTTAAAATTTATATTCCCCATCTTATATTGTTGATTTGTCACAAATCTAACTAAAAAAAAGATTTTTACTTTTGTGGATGGCCCTAATATAGCTGGTAGTAATCTAATCATATGCTCATTTAAATATGAAAGTATTTGTTTTCTATTTTTATTTTGGTTTGTTAAAAGACTATTGTACAATATTTTAAATTTTTCTGTTCGAAAAATAGCATAGATAGGTAATTGTGAATTTCTTGGAACTTGATTAAGTCTGTTTCTCAATAATAACTGTTCTGAATATGGCATTCTATAGATTGACGATCCAGATATTTTATTTTTATCATCATTGACACCAACTGTAACAGAGTCTCCAAAAGCAGAAGTGTATTTACTATTTTTATCTAAAGTTTTTATTATTTTTTTTATTCCCTTTACTGAATAATAATCATCATCTCCAGAATGAGCTGCATATTTGGTTTTAATCAACGGCAACGCATATTTCATGCATGTAAATGGATCTCCAGCAAAATATTTATGGCTAACTTTAAGTCTTGATATTTTAACTTTGTTGCTGGTCAACTTAAAATTTTTTCCTATAGAACTGTCTATTATTATTACACACCCTTTAAAATTTTGCTTTTCATAGTATCTCAAAAGTTTTTTAACGTAAGAACATCTATTGATTGTGGGTATTACAATAGTCAAATCCATAAAATTATGTTGGATTCTTTATCTTTAAATATTGATTTTTATACCAATTAATTGTCAGGTTTATTCCTTTATCTAATGTAATTTTTGGTTTCCAATTTGATATTTTTTTTTGATTTCCAATATCTAAAATTTTTGATTTTGATCCATTGGGTTTTTTTTTATCCCAATATATTTTTCCTTCATATTCAAAACCTGCTGATATTAAGTCAGCTATTTTTTTTATACTATAACCCTTTCCTGATCCTAGATTTAAAGGATCAATAGAGTCATAAATCTTAATTATATTTAGTAATCCTTCAACAGCATCCTCAATAAACATAAACTCACGAATTGGTGAGCCATCTCCCCATAATATTACTTTTTTTTTATTTTTTAATTTTGCTTCATGGAACTTACAGACCAAAGCCGAAACAACATGCGAATTTATCTTATCAAATTTATCATTTGGACCGTATAAACTTGGAAAAATTATATTCTGTGATTTTAGATGTTTTTCTCTTTTGTATGCTCTGGAACCCAATATGGAAGCTAACTTCCAAAAACCATATGCTTCAACTGTTTTATGTAATTTACCAGTAAATAGCATGTTTTCTTTTAGTTTTTTTTTTATTGTTACGGGATATGAACATGAAGAGCCAATGTTTACCAATCTCTTAACTTTTAGTAGTGAACTAATTTCTAATACATTTAATAGAATTTTTATATTATTATAAAATATCTCTGATTGTTTATGAATATTATAATGGAGACCCCCAACCTTTCCTGCACAGTTAATTATGATCTGTGGATTAATTTTTTTTATTTCGAGGTAGGATTTTTTAAAATCTAAAAGATCACAATTTTTTTTTAAAAAAAAATAATTATATTTATCCTGTTTTAATTTCTTAATTAAATTACTTCCAAAAAATCCTCTATTTCCAAGAACTAATATTCTTTTATTTTTTAAGTTCATTTTTATAAATAAGTATTTTATCTATTGTTTTTTTGATACCCTTTTCTAGGTTGTATTTAGGTTTCCATTTAATAATTTTCTTTAATTTGCTTGTGTTGTAAACAAAGTTCATTTGACCTGATACTTTTTGTTTTTTATCAATTATTTTATAGCCCGTATTTTCACTAATAAATTTGCAGACTTCTTTTACTTTAGAGATTTTACCAGTTCCTAAATTTATATTTCCTGAATAATTCGAAAATACTAATTTTACAACCGCATCTGCTGCGTCCTCGCTATAAATAAAGTCTCTTGCTGGCGACATATTTTTAACAGATATAACTTTCTTTCTAATTTTATTGATTAATATTTTATGTAATAAACTTTGAACCAAATCTGGTCTGTAGTGTAAAGTTGGTCCATAAATATTGCTTAGCCTAATATTAATAATATCTATTTTTTTTCTATAGAAATTTGCGACTTGTTCAGACAAAAATTTACTAAATAAATAATTATTCTGCAAACCATCAATTTCTTGTTTTTCTGAAACTGGTAATCTTAAATTTTTAGTTCCATAAATAAGTGCACCTGAAAATATAACTAGTTTTTTAATTTTTCTTTTTATAAAATAATCAATTGCAGCAATTAATGGAGAAAAATTATAACTTAGTGCCAGGTTTAGATTATTATTATTTAAAATATGATGGTCTGAATTTCCTATTAAAAAAATTACTCTATCAAATTTAAATTGATCTAACTTTGACAGGTTTCTAATATCATTGATTTTAATAAATTTATTCTTTATGTACTTAGGTGGTGCACTTCTACCTACTGCAGTTATATTAGGATATTTTTCTAAAATTGCAGGTCCAAAAAATCCACTACAACCAAATAAAATAGTTTTTTTTAAGGAACTTTTTTTATACATTTTTTTTATTACTTAAATTTATCCAAGTATGTGATTTATATAAATTGTAAATCTCTTTCCTTTTTTTTTCATTTAAATATCCAAATTTGACAGCATTAGAGTTTTCAATAACCTGATTGTTATTAATCATTCCAGGTATGGTTGTGGTAACTGATTTAAAGGATGAGCAAAATTGAAGACAAAATTGAGCTGTTGTTTGTTTTTTATTTTTTATTATCGATTTAAAAATTTTTGGTGCTTCTGACCAAATTTTAAGCTGCTTTTTACTCCATTTTTTTCTATGATCTCTTTTGCTCAAGATTTTTTTTTCATTTATTTTTCCTGTTAAATAACCATAAACTAGAGGTGTTCTTGCAATAATTCCTATCTTATTCTTACCACACACATCTAATAAACCATTTTCTATGATTCTTTGATCAATCACGTTCAAATTTGTTTGTATAGAATCAAATTTTTGATGGTTATTTGCAACATATAATCCATCTAGTGGATTTCTTACTGAAATACCAAAATATCTTATTTTTCCCTCTTTTTTTTTTTTTATTAAAAATTCAAAAATATCATTCATCTTATTTTTATTTTTTAAAGTTTTTATTGATGGACTATGCAGCTGCATTAAATCAATGTAATCTGTTTTCATTCTACTTAAGGACAAATCCAAAGCTTTATTCAAATGACTGTGTTTATAAATTTCTGGCATATGCCATCCATTGTGTGGAAGTAAACCAAATTTTGTTGCTAAAATAACCTTGCTTCTTTTTTTTTTAAATGCTTTTCCTAGAATTTTCTCTGATCTACCATCATCTTTGTCTCCATATAAATCTGAAGTATCATAAAAATTAATACCTCTATCTAATGATTTATTTAAAGCATTAATTGAAGTTTTGTCAGATACTGGCCCGTATGCTATACCACCTAACCCCCAACAACCAAATCCAATTATTGAACAATTTAGTTTGGTTCCTCCCAATTTTTTATATTTCATTTTATGCTTTTGAGTATAATCTTAACTTTTCTGGATGATTTTTTTTACAATCTTGAAACCAATCAATTGTTAATTTTAGAGAATCTTTGAATTTTGTATATTCAAAACTTGATATATTTACAAATTCAGAGTTGTCTGTAGATTTTTTGTGAACACCCTCAGGCTTCGTTGTGTCAAAGAGTATATTTGATCTATCAAATCCTATCAATTCTGCAATCATAAATGCTATATCTTTTACCGAATTCTCTTCGGTTGAACCTACATTTAATATTTTTTCTGAATTATAATTCTCAAAACACCACAAAAAGGCTTTAGCCATATCTTTTGAATAAGTCCATTCTCTTAGTGCTGAACCGTTACCCCACACTTCAATATTTGAATTTTTTTCTTTTGCTTCATGAAACCTTCTAATTAAAGCAGGAACTAGTGGGGCTCCTTGTAAGTCAAAATTATCATTTTCACCAAATATACCATTAGGAACAACTCCAATAATATTCATTTTATATTGATCTCTATAAGCTCTCAATGCAGGTTCCATCATTCTTTTAGCATAATAATATCCATATAATCCGTCATGTGCTAACCCCTTATGCAAGCTACTTTCTTTATAGGGCATTTCAATAGAAGGAGAGTACATTCCAGTAGAAAGTGTTAATAGAGTTTTTTCAATTTTAAATTCTCGTGATGCTTCTAGTAAGTTAAGAAGCATCATTAAATTATTATAAAAAAGTGTCGCTTGAAAATTAGCGCTTGCAAGTCCTACCCCACCAGACACAGCAGCTAAATGCATAACATATGAGAAATTATGTTTTTTAAAAAGCTCGTAGACTTCATCCTTATTGATTAAATTACAATCTTTAGAGCCTATAAAAACAAAATCTACATTATCATAAAAAGATGAAATTTTATTTTCATTTATCAAATTTTTGAAGGCTGTACCTAAAACGGCAGTAGCACCAGTTATTAAACATTTTTTTTTCATATAAAAAATTTTTTCATTTTCATTATAATATTATTATTATTTAATCCATTTTTTTTTAGTAACTGCTCCCTATTTCCATATCCAAAAGTACTATTTTCAAGCAAACCAAGTCTTAACAATTTTGTTGTTAAAAAGTTATCTGTTATTATCTCACTAATTATAGTTCCAATTCCAAACTCTCTTGAGTGCTCTTCTATAGAAATAATTTTTTTGTATTTTTTTAAAGTATTTTGAAATTTTTTTTTATCAAACTTTTTTAATCTATAAAAATCAATAAAATCAAAATCT
>MDSY01051819.1_pt1 | contig 13929 bp, 15 predicted proteins | sample 811131 | NCBI WGS metagenome assembly MDSY01 (sample SAMN05326643, study PRJNA326480) | marine metagenome | isolation source: seawater | place: Atlantic Ocean: South West | collected 2010 | reverse complement strand
TACTAATTATCCGAAAGGATATAAACATGAACCTATGGAAGAATTTATAGATAGGTCTCTTATAAACTTAGGAGTAGAATGTATTGACCTCCTGCAATTACATTGTCCGCCGAGTGAAATTATTTCAAGGAAAGAAACTTTTGACACAATGGATGAGATTGTTAAAAAAGGAAAAGTTGCTAACTACGGAGTAAGTGTTTGGAAAATATCTGATGCAATGGAGGCTATTAAGAACCCTAACGTCAAAAGTATTCAGATAGTTTTTAATATATTTAGACAAAAGCCTGCAGAATTTTTTTTCAGTGAAGCTAAAAAGAAAAATGTAGCAATAATTGTAAGAGGACCACTTGCTAGTGGATTATTAACAGGGAAAATTAATAAAGAAACTAAATTTGCCGAAAATGATCATCGAAACTATAATATTAATGGAGAGGCTTTCGATATAGGAGATACTTTTTCAGGTGTAAATTTTGAAAATGGTTTAAAAGCCGTTGAAAAATTAAAAAAACTTGTGCCTGATAATTTTTCACTATCTACTTTAGCTCTTAAGTGGATACTTTCTCATGATGCTGTTAGTGTAGTAATTCCAGGCTCAGCAAATAAATCTCAAGTAGAAATAAACGCAAGCACTTCAGATTTAGAGGATATTTCAGATATTATTCCTCAGATTAATTCTATTTACGATGAGTTAATAAAAGTAGATGTTCATAATCGTTGGTAAAAAAATTAAAAATAATGAAAGAATACAATTTACTATCTGACTATTCTCAAAAAAAAGTTAAAAGATTCGTAGGAAGAGGAATAAGAACTATAGAACATAGAATAATTGCCTCAAAAAGAGAGTTAAGTTTTTTTGATGGCGATAGAAATTATGGGTATGGAGGTTTAAAATATGATGGAAGATGGAATAATGTCGCAAAAAAAATAATAAAAAAGTTTAATTTAAAAAATAATTCAAGAATACTTCAAATAGCTAGTGAAAAAGGTTTTTTAATACATGAGATAAAAAAAATTAATCCAAAAATTAATATTTTAGGCGTAGAAACCTCTAAATATGCTATTAGCAAAACTATTAAACCAGTTAAAAAGTTTATAAAAAAAGTTACAAGTTTTTCAGATCTCAGTTCAATCAACGGTAAGTTTAATTGTGTTATTGCATTAGGAGCGGTTTACATTCATACCCTTAGTGACGCAATTCAATTGCTAAAAAATATTCAAAGATTATCAGGCGGTAAAAGTTTTATAACACTAGCAAGCTACAAAACTGAAAAAGATTATTGGCTATTCAAAGATTGGACTGTATTAGGTACTTCACTTTATAAAGAAAAAGAATGGAAAAAAATAATGAAACATGCCGGTTACAAAGGATATTATTATTTTACAAACTCAAAAAAACTAAATCTTAAAAGAAAATAAAACCTTGCATGAAATTTAGAAAATTAGGAAACTCAGAAATAGACATTAGCTTAATTGGCTTAGGGACAATGACTTTTGGAGAACAAAATTCTTCCTCTGAAGCTTTTGAATTAATGGACTATGCAGTTGATAAAGGAGTAAATTATTTTGATACAGCAGAAATGTATCCCGTTTACCCAAAAAAAGAAACTTGTGGCAAATCTGAAGAAATAATTGGGAATTGGTTAAAAACAAAAAAAAATAGAGATAAAATAATAGTTGGAACTAAAGTGGCTTCAAATCACGCCGCAGGAATTGGTGCTTCAAAACTAGAGTGGGTCAGAGGTGGAGGTGAAGCACTTCGTTTTGACAAAGAAAACATTAATAAAGCTATTGACGGAAGTCTAAAGAGACTCAAGACAGATTATATTGATATATATCAATTACATTGGCCAGAAAGAAAAGTAGGAATGTTTGGACAGTTAGATTTTGAATATGATCCTAAGGATTATTGGACACCAATGGAAGAAGTGTTAGAAAATTTAGAAACTTTAATTAAATCAGGAAAAGTAAGACATGTAGGTTTATCCAACGAAACGCCATGGGGTATACTAAACTATTTAAAAATTTCAGAAAAAAAAAAACTTCCGAGAATGATGTCTGTTCAAAACTGCTATAGTTTATTAAATCGTGTTTTTGATATTGCTAATTCAGAAGTATCTATTAGGGAGCAGTGTGGTCTTTTAGCGTATTCTCCACTTGCAGGAGGAAGATTAAGTGGGAAGTATATCAATGGAAATAGACCTGAAAATTGCAGATATACTATGTGGCCAGGCAAGTTTTCAAGACATCTAACTAACAGAGGAGAACTGGCGGTTACTAAATATGTAAATCTCGCAAAAAAATATAATATTAATCCATGTGCCTTTTCAAATGCATTTGTGATAAGCAGGCCATTTGTAACAAGTAGTCTGGTGGGTGCTACTTCTATAAAAAATTTAGAGGAAACTATAAGTTCAATTGATATAAATTTATCAGAAGAAATACTAAAAGAAATAGAGGAAATTCATTTGTCTGATCCAAATCCTTGTGTTTGAAGATCCGCAGTTATAGAGTTAAAAATATGGATATAAAAAAAGAACTCACTAAAGGTAAAGGCTACGCGATTGTTGAAATTGAGGATATGAATCTACTTAATGAATTGCAAAGTTCTTTTATTGAAAAAATTAATATTCCAAATGATTTAAAAAGTGACATAAATTTTGTCAGAAAAAAAGTAGCGACAATGTCTAAGGCTGAAGTAAATCAATGCATGATAGATCTTTTAAAATTAAATAATCTTTCAGAAATGATTGTAAACTCTTGTCCCAAATTAGTTGAGTCACTATGTGGCAAAGAACTGTTCATTCAGCGTAGAGCTACAATAGTTATGAATGTACCTGGTGAAGGGCAAGCAAAGCAATGGCCACACTATGAATTAATGTCAGGCATATCTCCATATAGCTATATAATATGGGCTCCTCTTCATGACCTAGAGGAGAATAGTGGTGTTTACTATTTTGATCAAAAACGATCATTAGAAATAATGAAAAAAGAACAAGAAACAGGAATAGTCAATGGACCTACAATATTGAATATGATGTCAGATCAGAAACCAGAAAAACTAAATTTTGGCCAAGCAGTAGTATTTAATCCTTTTTTGTTACATGGAAACACTGTATTCAACTCAGAACTTGCTCGTATCGCATGTACCACGAGGTTTCAAAGTAGCACGAAACCTTTACTTCAAAAAAATAGCGATTACTTAAAATTTTATAGTTTGAATTAGAATTATTAAAAAATCATGACTGTAGCAACTGTTACAACAGATATAAATATTGGACCATTTAAAATACCAGCCAACGGTCAAAATATGATTATGATCAATTATGCACAAAGAAATAATCTAGCTGTAGAATTGGCGATACCGGAACCGATGAAGTCGAATGCATTAGCGACTGTTCAATGGTTACATAAAGAGAGAAAATTAACTAAAGTAATTTTATTGTCAATACATCAGCTTCCGGTGAAGAAAAAAGAATTAGAAGAATTAATAAATAACATGAAAGAAGTTGAATTTCATTTTGCGCTTGAGAATTTAAAAGGAAAAGGAAAAAATTTTTTAACAGAATCAGCAAAAGAAGCTTTTATTTTTATGAAAGCCTCAAACATTGAGAGTAAAGAAAAAGAGTATTTAGATTTGCATAAAATCATACAAAATTAATAATGAAAATTTTAATTACCGGTGCAACCGGAGAGTTAGGAGCTGATTTGGTAAACTTTATGATTAAAAAAAATCATAAAATATACGCAACCTATAGAAATATTAAAAAAAAAAAAATTAATACAAATAAAAATTTATTTTGGATTAAACATGATTTTAGTAAAAAATTATTAAAAAATCCAAAAGTTGATATAGTAATTAATTGTATAGCTGCACATAATTTTTCAAAAAAAAGGAATTTTACTGATTTAGTTGAATCAAATATAGTTGCTCTAAAAAATATAATTAAATATGCAGAAGATAATAAGATAAAATTAATTTTCAATTTATCAACTGTTTCTATTTATGGTAAAATAGAGAACTCTAATTTAACAGAAGAATATATACCTAAAAATCAGGATAACCTAGGATTAACAAAATTCTGTGGAGAGTCATTATTATTTAATAGTTCTATAAACTATATTAACCTAAGACTACCAGGTGTGCTAACGTTAAGTAAAAACTTTAATAGACCTTGGTTAAAAACTATTATTAAAAAAATTAAAAATAACGAACCCATTAATATCTACAATCATAAAAAAAATTTTAATAATGTGATTGATGTTTATGAAATTAATAGGTTTATTAATTTTTTTTTAGAAAAAAAATTATTTAAAAAAAAAATTCAGCGTACTTTTAATTTATCAGCTTTAAAACCCGTAAATATGATTGATATAATTAAGGTAATTAAAAAATATTATTTATCTAATAGTAAAATAATGATAAGGAAAAATATAATGAATAGTTATACTGTAAATATCAATAAAATTTGTAAACAACTTAATTTTTTCCCATCAACAACATTAAATATCATTAAAAGAAACCTTCTATGAAGAACAAAAATATTTCAGAGAAATATATAAAGTCTGGATTTATTATAAATCAAATTGATAAAACTAAAGAATTAAACTATTTAACTAATTTTATAAAAAGTAATATTGCTAATTTTTTAGACATAAAGACAAAAGATTATTTAAATTTAAACAATCTTCATAAATATGTTGGAAAAGATTTAAATAAATTAAGACTCTTTTTAATCAATAAGCTTAATAAAGATTCAAGATTTAATGAATATTTATTTGAAATAGCAAAGAAAGAAATTTTTGAAATTGTTGGCAATGAGCTTGCAATGCAAAAAAATGTAAATTTATCAATTCAATGTCCTAACGATGATAGTTCCTTGCTACCTATACACTCCGACACTTGGGATGGTAATTCACCTTTTGAGTCTGTCTTGTGGGTACCATTTGTCGATTGTAGCAAAACAAAATCAATGTTTATTTTAAATGCACAAAAATACGACAAATTTGAAAAAGCATTTAAAAAAAAAGAGGTAAAAAGTGCAAATGATTTATATAAAAATTTAAAACCACATATTGAATTTATAAAAATAAAACATGGTGAATTCATGTTATTTAATCAAAATTTACCGCACGGGAATATTATAAATAATAGTAATGAAACTCGGATTTCATTAAATTGTAGATTTAAAAGTTTATTTTCACCCTATAGACAAAAAGAACTTGGTAGTTTTTTTAAACCTTTAATAATACGTCCAGCTTCTAGAATTGGTTTAAAATATAAATTCCCTGAAAAATAGTTAAATGAATCTTAGAGGATATATATTTAGTAGAGATTTTTCAGACGGAAGCTTTGTAGATCAAAGTATTCAAAACTCAGTAATAAGACAAGCATGTGAAAAAAATTTATATAATTTTAAATTAAGCGCTACAGAGTATGGAATGAAAAATTGTTTTTTAATGCTTGAAAAATTAATAGAAGATCTAAAAAGTAAAAATATTGATGGCCTAGCTTTTTATTCAATTTACCAACTGCCAGCAGGAGAAATTAAGAAAAAACTTTTTGATATTGTTTTAAAGAAAAAAAAAAAAATTTTTTTTTCTAAACAAAATATTTTAGTTAAAAATAAAAATGATATAAATAAACTTGATGAATTAATAAGTTTAATTGATATACAAAAAAATTGCCTAAAAAAGATTGATAATTTTGTTTAAAAAAGCTACCAAACTTATAATACAGAAAAATAGAAAATACTTATTTCAGCTAAGAGATAAGTCAAAAAAAATTTATTCACCAAATAAGTGGGGTTTTTTTGGTGGAAAAGTCGAAACAAATGAAACCCCAGAAGCTTGTGCAAAACGTGAGCTATACGAGGAAATAAAAACAAAATGTCATATTCTTAAAAAATATTTTGAAGTTGTAAATAAAAAAACAAATTGCTTACATTTTTTTTTTAAAGTAAAAACTTTAGGAGTAATAAAAAAATCAAACCTATCAGAAGGACAAGATCTTAAGTGGTTTAGTGAAGAAGAAATAATAAAAAAAAATATTGCATGGGAAGTAAAAATATTTTTTAGACTAATAAAAAAAATGAATTTTAAATCTTTAGATCAAAAAGCACAAAATTTACGTAAAAAAACTTTTTTAGCATTTATTGAAAAAGGAGAAGCCCATTTAGGAGGAAGTTTTTCTATAATCGAGATTTTAATATATCTTTATAATGTGAAGCTTGACAAAAAAATAGATAAATTCATTTTAAGTAAAGCTCATGCATCTTTTCCTTTATGCATTCTTTTAAGAGAAATGGGCTTTAAAATTTCTTTAAAAACACACTTAGAAATTGATGAAAAAAATGGGATTAATTGTACTACAGGAAGTTTAGGGCACGGCTTGCCAATAAGTACAGGAATGGCATTTGCAAAAAAAAAAATGAAAAAGAAAGGAAAAATATTTGTTCTAATAAGTGACGGAGAGTGCCAAGAAGGAACAACTTGGGAGTCTTTACTTATAGCCTCAAAACATGAATTAGATAACCTTATTATTATAGTTGATTACAACAAAATTCAGGCTCTTGACTACTTAAAAGATGCCCTACCTTTACATAATTTAAAAAAAAAATTTGAGTCTTTTAATTGTAATTGTATAGAAGTTCGGAACGGACACTCATTTAAAGAAATCGATATTGCGTTTAAAAAAAAAAAGAAAAAAGCTCGACCTTTAGTAGTTATTTTAAATACAGTAAAAGGCAAAGGTATTAAGAAATTTGAAAATAATCCAGTTTGGCATGCAAAAAAACTTTCTGGTAAAGATATAAAGATCGGAAAAAAAATATTAGGAATCATATAAATGAGAAGAAAATTTGGAAAAATACTAAATAATATTGCAAATAAAGATAAAAAAGTTGTTCTTTTGGTGGGCGATATAGGTTTTGGAATATTTGATGATTTTAGAAAAAATCATCCTAAACGGTTTTTTAATTTAGGGATATGCGAACAAAGTATAATTAGTTTTGCCTCTGGTTTAGCGCTAGAAGGTATGAAGCCTTGGGTTTATACTATTACCCCTTTTTTAATTGAGAGGCCGTTTGAACAAATTAAATTAGACATAGACCAACAAAACGTTAATGTGAAACTTGTCGGTTTTGCAGACTATCCATCACTTGGGCCAAGTCATTCAGAACTAAATGCAAAAAAATTAATGTCTCTTTTTAAAAATATAAAATCTCACTTTCCTAAAGATAGCGTTGAAACAGAAAGTATTACCTACCAAAGTTATAAATCCAAGGGACCAAATTTTATCAGTTTAAAAAGTGATAATAAAATTGGTAAAAACTGGTAAGAATAATGGGAATTGAAAGAAACTTCATAAGCAAATTACACAATTCAACTAATAGAAAATATCTTGAACGAATGAATGATAATAAAATTCATTGTATGGATATAGCTAAAAAATATGAAAAAAAATATTGGGATGGAGATAGAAGATATGGTTATGGAGGATACAAATATATTAAAGGAAGGTGGGCAATAGTAGCCAAAAATTTAATAAAAAATTATAAATTAAAAGCTGGATCAAAAATTTTAGATGTAGGTTGTGGAAAAGGATATCTTTTAAAAGAATTATTAATTTTAGAACCTAATCTTAAGATATATGGAATTGAACCGTCAAAACATGCTCAAAAATTTATTGATAAACAAATAAAAAAAAATATTTTAATACAAAAAGCACAAAAAAAATTACCATATAAAAATAACTATTTTGATTTAGTTATTTCTTTAGCAACACTTCATAACTTAGAAATTTTTGATTTAGCTAAAGCAATAAAAGAAATAGAAAGAGTTGGTAAAAAAAAATATATAATGTTGGAAAGTTATCGAAATAATAAAGAATTATTTAACTTACAATGTTGGGCTTTAACATGTGAAACATTTTTTTCTAAAAATGAATGGATATGGTTCTATAGATATTTAAAATATAGTGGTGACTATGAATTTATTTACTTTAATTAGAATTAATGGTGTCTGAAAAAAAAATATTAATTGTTGGGGGAGACTCAACTCTCGGTAGAAACTTTTCTTTCTTTTTAAAAAAAAAAAAAACTAAATTTATCAAAACAACAAGACGAAAAAAAAATAAATATTATTTGGATTTACTTGAAATAAATAAGTTTAATATACCCAAAGATATTAAATCAGCAGTTATATTCGCATATCAAAATAATATTGCTTATTGTGAAAAAAACTACAAACAAGCATACGAAATTAATGTTCAAAATATATATAAGTTAGTTAAAAAACTACTATTGAAAAAAATTTTTGTTTTATTCATTTCAACCAATCTAGTATTTGATAATTCAAAGTTAAAAAGATATGAAAAAACTTTAAAAAAGCCAATTACAAATTATGGAAAAATGAAAAGTATATGTGAAGATAAAATAACTAATTTTGCAAAAATTAATAAACTTAATGAATATTTTTCTATCTTGAGAATTAGTAAGGTTTTAAATTTTAAGTACAATCCAATTAAATTATGGGCAGACCATCTTAAAAAAAAAAAAGTCATCTCTATTCCAGATGATATTTTTTGTTGTCCAATAGATATAAATTCATTAAATAATTCAATTTTTAAAATTATTAAAAACTCATGCAGTGGAATATTTCATCTCTCTGGAGAAAAAGAATTTAATTACTATCAACTAGCAAAAAAAATATTTAATAAAAGCAAGTATCTCAAGTATTTTAAGGCAATAAGTTCAAAAAATTTATTAAAACCAATCTACAATTCAAATGTTAAGACTTTCTTATCTTTAGGTAGAAATTCACAAAAAATTGGAATAAGAAAAATCTCAATATCTAAAATAAAAAAAGAAATTAAATATCATGATTAATAAACAAAAAGCATTCAAAACATCTAATTATTGTCGATTGTGCCTAAATTCCAAATTAGCCGCTAAATTAATACTTAAATCAATACCATTGAGTGAAAAGTTTAGCACAAAACCATTTCAAAAATCTCAACTCATAAACTTTCCTATATCGCTAGGTTTGTGCAAAAATTGTAAAAATATACAAACTAATGAAGTTGTTAACCCAAAGTTATTATGGAGTGATTTTACCTACCTTTCAGGGCAAACAAATTTTATAATTAACCATTTTAAAGATTTAGCAAACAAAATAATCAAAAATTATAAATTAAAAAAAAATGATCTTGTAATTGACATAGGGAGTAATGATGGAACATTCCTAAATTTTTTTAAAAAAAAAAATCTAAGTGTAGCTGGAGTTGATCCTGCAAAAAATTTAGCTCAATTAGCTAATAAAAAAGGTATTTTTACAATAGCAGACTTTTTTAATATAAAAAATGTTAAAACAATAAAAAATAAATTTAATAAAAAAGCAAAAATAATTTTATGTTTTAATACATTTGCACACGCAGAAAAATTGAGAGATATAATTAAGAATATTAAATTATTATTAGATGAGAAGGGTGTATTTATTTTTGAGTGCCAATACCTAGGTGATATTTATGATAAAAAAATACTAGGAACTATATTTCATGAACACATGTATCATCACTCAGTAACAAGTCTTAATAATTTATTTAATAACTTAAATTTAAATTTTTTTGATGTTGAAAAAGTTAATATACAAAAAGGATCAATCATTGGTTATGTATCTAAGAATTTAAAAAAAAATAAGACCACTAGATTTTATTCTTTATTAAAAAAAGAAGTTAAAAAAAAATATACATCTTCACTACAATTTAAAGAATTACAAAAATATATTTCAGAACAAAGCGTAGCAGCAGAAAAAATTATTAGAAAATTTAATAAAGATAAAATTGGTAGTTATGGATCTGCAAGAAGTGGCCCTACATATGCTTTAAATTTTGGAATTTCTAAACATATCAATTTTATTTTTGACGACCATCCTATGAAAAAAAATAAATATACAAGCTTTTTAAATAAAAAAGTTTATCCAACAAAAAAAATTAAAGAAATAAAACCAGAATTATTAGTAATTTTAGCCTACCTGCATTCAAAAAAAATAATAAAAAATAATATTAAATATTTGAAAGAAGGTGGTAGTTTTTTAATAGTATATCCAAATGTTAAATTAATTAATAATTTTAATTATAAAAAATTTATCTGATTTTAATGAAAAAAGTTAATGTGGGCATTGTTGGCTTGGGTAGAGTTTCCCAGCTGGCATACCTTAATAATCTAGTTATTAATAAAAATATTAATTCACTTTCAGTTTGTGATAAAAATAAAGATTTATTAAATAAAGTTTCAAAAAAATATAAAATTTTAAAAAAATACTTAAATTATGAAGAAATGTTACAAAAAGAGAGTTTGGATCTTGTTATATTAGTAGTTAATAAATTTCTAGTTGAAGAAATCTCCCAAAAAATACTCAATGATAAGAAGAGTTTTATCCTTTTCACTGAAAAACCATTTGCTCTTAGTTATAAAAAGGCTAAAAAATTAGTGATCCTCTCGTCAAAAAAAAAGAAAACACACCTAGTTGGATACATGAAACGATCCGATGGGGGAATAAGCTATTTAAAAAATAAACTTAATTCTTTTAAACTCGGTAAAATAACTTCTGTTAACTACTTTTCTTTTGATGGTAATTCATTTGATCCACAAAAGACATATATTAAATATTTTTTTAATTCAAAAAAAAAAAATTACCCAATATTAAATTATTTAAACACTCAATGTCATAGTATTAACTTATTAGAATATTTATTTGGTAAAATAAAGCTAGAATATTCTGATCTTAAAAAAAATGGAGAAGGTGTAGTTTTTTTTAAAAATAAAAAAAATATAAAAATAGTTTTAATTAATAAATTTAATAAGTTTACTAATTGGTTTGAAAAAATTTCAATTGTATATGAAAAGGGTATAGTTAACGTTAATTTACCCGCGCCTTTTTATAAAAATAAAAAAACAATAATTAAAGTTAAGAATTTTTCTAATAAAAAAGTTTTTATACCTAAGTTGAATAACAAAAACTGGTCTTTTACAAATCAAGTTAATTTAATAATTGAATATGCTATATCTAAAAAAACTAATAAAAATATTGTAACGAAGAGTGAACTCTGTGCTACAAAAAATTTTTTACATGAATTCAAAATTATAGAAAGAATTTTTAATATCTGATTCTATTATGTCTTTTTTAAAAAAACTTTTTAGATATAGTTTTTCTATTATTCTTCCTTATTATGTTTATTTTACCTTTTTCTTTTATAGGTCTTTTAGTGAAGATTATGCTCACAAAAAAATTATTCAATTAAGAATTAGCTATAATATAAAAAAATTTTTTATAGATTATTTTATAGAAAAATTCCCTAATTACCCATATTTTTACTGGGAGAGATATAAAATTACTATACAATATGGAGATTCTAATTATCTAAATTATCTTAAAAAATATTCACAAGTGAGGAAATCTTGGGTACATAAAAATTTATCGCAACATGAAAATATTGAGTTTGTAGAAGAAAAAGTCGTAGCAGGGTCTTTTGGAAATATATATTACTTATACTCACTTATATTGGCCAATAAATTAAAACTTAGAAAAAATAAAAGATTAATTTTATTTTTACAAAGTAAAGTTACAAATGAAATACTTTTTGAATATTTCAAAGAATACTTAACTATTGTTAAAGATTTAAAAACTATATCAAATACCAATTTAATTGTAGACAAATTAAGCTGTCATTTAGGCAGCACAATAGAAATTAATGAAGATTTTCTACAATCTCCAGAGGCTCAAAATATAATTGTTCAAAAAAATGAAGAAGATAAAATAAAATTATTTGCTTTAAAAAATAATCATTATCAAGAAGGTATTAAATATTTGAAAAAAAAAGGTTTAACAAAAGAAAGCTGGTATGTAACTCTACATGTTAGGGAATCAACATACAGGGTAGAAAAAAATGAAAAATTTAGAAATGCTGATATCGATGATTATTTACCTGCAATTAAAGAAATAGTGAGTGCCGGCGGTAATGTTTTTAGAGTTGGTCATGCTGGATCAAAAAAAATGCCAAAACTAGATGGATTAATTGATTACGCAAATTCTGATGATAAATCCGAACTTTTAGATGTATTTTTAGGAGCAACTTCTAAATTTTGTATAGCTACATCATCAGGCTACTACATTATTCCTAGTTTTTTTTCTGTTCCCATTTTAATGACTAATTGCCCACAGCATGCAGTTTTCTTTGAATTAAATTCAAGTGACCTATACCTACCAAGAATATTTAAATCGACTATTGATGGAAAAAAACTAAAAATTTATGATTTATTTCAACCACCATTCAACAATTTATTTAGCGATATACATTATAAAAAATATAATTTAGAAATTATAAAAAATTCAAAAGATGAGATTAAACTGGCCACAAAAGAAATGTTAGACAGAATTTTCTTAAATAGAAATGAACAATCTAATTTACAATATAAAATTAATAAAAAAATAGAACAAAAACAGAATAATATAAAAAGAAATTTAATACCAATTACTAGTATCTGTGATAATTTTTTAAAAAAAAATATTGATTTAATTTAAAATATGAAAATACGATTTTTAGATTTATCTGTAAGATCAAAAAAAGAACTTTCCGAACAAATAAAAATATATAAAAAATTTCTAATAAAAGGAAATTTTGTTTTAGGGTCAAAAGTTACTGAGTTTGAGAATAAAATAAGTAAAATTGTCCAAAAAAAATATACTATTGGTTGTAGTTCAGGAACAAATGCTCTTTATTTAGCTTTAAAATCTATCGGTATAAAAAAAGATGATCATGTCTTAGTTCCTTGTCTGTCATGGGTGTCAACGTTTACTGCAGTAAAGGCATTAGGAGCAGAACCCATTGGAATTGACATAGATGAAGACTTTATAATTACCCTGAAAAACATCAAAAGAAATATAACAAAAAAAACAAAAGCAATTATAATTGTATATTTTACTGGCTATTATAAAAAAATAAATGGACTAAAAAATTTTTGTAAAGATAGAAATATTAAGATCATAGAAGATTGTGCTCAATCTTTTGGATCAATAAACAATAAAGAACCTAATGGAAAATATGGTGACTTAGCTTGTTTTAGCATGAATCCAATGAAAATATTTGGTGGATATGGAGACTCTGGAGCTGTTAGTACTAACAGCAAATTAAATTATAATAAAATTAAAATGTTGAGATATGCTGGAACAAAAAATAAAGAACTTGTTGTCGATCCAGAACTGAATCATAAAATTGATACACTTCAAGCAGAAATACTATTAAAACAATTAAAATTTCTCAAAAATAAAATTAAGAAAAGAATTCTTAACGCCTCCTTTTATGAAAAAAATTTAACTCCAAGAGTTGTTAAGCCAAAATTTTTTGCCGATGGTCGCCATGTTTATTATACTTATTCAATACTTGTTGAAGACAGAAAAAATCTTATTCAATATTTAACTAAAAACGGTATAGAAACAAAAATTCAACATCCTTTTACAATTTCAGATCATCCTGGTCTAAAAAATAATTTTAATAGAAATTTCATTAACGGAGAAAAAATTGTTAATAAAATTTTAAGCATACCTATTCACGAAAAATTAACAAAAAAAGAACTTATTTTCATAGTAAAAAAGATTAATAAGTATTACAAAAATTAACGTTATAAATGAAATTTAAGAATAGCACTATAATTAGCTAAAATTACGTATGGATTTTAATATTACTTCAATTGATTTAATTTAATCAAGTTCATCACAACTTAATAACTTAGATTTTTGTACTATTTGAAAAAAATAATATAAATTTATAAAAAATGATAAAAAATTTACTCAGAATTCAAAAAATTTTAACATTTAAAGAAAAAAAAGATTTATTTCTAACAACATTTTTTAAATTTATACTTGCTATTGTAG
>MDSY01053446.1_pt1 | contig 13934 bp, 14 predicted proteins | sample 811131 | NCBI WGS metagenome assembly MDSY01 (sample SAMN05326643, study PRJNA326480) | marine metagenome | isolation source: seawater | place: Atlantic Ocean: South West | collected 2010 | reverse complement strand
TATTTTTATTTTTATTTACTAACTTTTTAGATTTATCAGATTTATCAGATTTATCAGATTTATCAGATTTATCAGATTTATCAGATTTATTATTCGGATTTATCATATTAAAATATTCATTCTCTAACCGTTGTTTTTCATTAAAATCAAATTTTTTATAATCAAAAATACTATCGCTTCTAACTTGTTGTTTTCTAGTATTTTCATTTATTTTTAAATTATTTGCAGTAAATGCCTTTTGTTTTTTATCATCAAATAAAAAATCAAATCTAAAATTAGTATTACCTTCTAAATCTTTTGAAAATTGTTTACTATCATTTCTACTATTTTCTCCAAATCTCATACTATTATTATTATGTAAATTTCCAAAACCTCTCCCAGGTGTAAAATTTCCAAAATTAGTTAATCGATTTGAATCTTTAGATTTAATTTTTGTTGATTTTTGAGAAATTCTTAAAAAATTTTCGGTATTTACATCTTTTTTTATTTGATGTCCCATTGCTATTTCACATTCATAAAATTTTTTTTTATTATCCATATAAAGTTCATAGATATTTTTTTTCTAAATATATATATTTAATACCAATAGTAATATCTAGAATGATGGTGTCTTGTATCACGATTTTTAAGACAATTAATACCAAAACTCTTACATAATCCGCTTCCACCTAGTAATTTTTTAGCAAATCCAGTTTGGTCATTAACAACGGTTGTTACCGGCATTGTATAAAAAGCTCGGTCACTATTATTTTTATTAAAAAAATCAGTAGTATTATAATGTTTATTACCTGCTAAAAATTTGTATCTTACGTCTTTTTTAACTTGTGGTGTTGATGGACAAGCTGGTTTTGTTTTAGGATTTTTAATATAGTCTGCTACAGTAAAATTCATAAATGGATTATTTTTTGTGGGCATTCTACAATTTTTTTTAATCCTTACTTTTGTTATAAATTTTTCAACTGGTTTTAATATTACCGAAACTAATAAAATAATTAGCGGCAAACTTATATATTTTTGTGATATATTTGAAAAATTTATATATAAAATAAGTAAAATACTTAATCTTGCTAAACTATTAATATTTTTATTTAAATCTTTAGAAAATGGAAGTATATTCCATTCACTAATTAATATTGTTGGGTTTTCATACCATAAGTTCATTAAATAGATTTATAAAATAAATCTATTTAATTAATATATTCACAAAGTGAATCATTTTTACACCTTTGGAATTTTCAAATGAACACTAAAATGATGTAATATAGTAAAAGACAATTTTCTTAATAATGAAAAAACATATATTTTTTTGTGAATATATTAATAGTGTTACGTTACTAGTAACATACCGTTCTGTAAAAAAAATTGATATTTAAGTATAAATAACTTTTATAATTAATGATTAACAATCAAGAAAAAACATGGGTCGAAAAATATAGACCTACTAAATTGTCTGATATTTCTTCTCAACAAAATGTAATAGGTGCATTAAAAAATGTAGCAAGAGAGAAAAATATCCCTCATTTAATTTTTTTTGGTCCTTCTGGTTGTGGTAAAACTTCTACTATTTTAGCTTTAGCAAAAGATATATTCAAACATGAGTTTGAAAATAGAACTATTGAATTAAATGCTTCGGATGAAAGAGGTATTTCTGTTATTAGAAATAAAATTAAAAAATATGCAAAATTTTCAGTTAACTCAAAAAATAAATCTATTCCTAGATGGAAGTTAATAATATTAGATGAGGCTGATAGTATGACTAGTGAATCACAATGTGCATTAAGAAGAATTATGGAGGAATATTCGCATATTACAAGATTTTGTATTATATGTAATTATCATAATAAAATTATTGATCCAATAGTTTCAAGATGTAGTCTATTTAGATTCAAACCAATAGAAAAAGAATTAATATTAGAAAAATTAGAAGAAATATGTAAATTAGAAAAAGTAGTAATTTGTAAAAAAGATTTAAAAAAAATTATTTTGATAAGTAGGGGTGATATGAGAAAAGCTATTAATTTTTTACAAAAATATCAGTCAATTAATAAAAATTTAACTTTAGATGAAATTGCAGGATTTATTAACATTGATATATTAAAAGAATGGTTAGATGATTGTATAAACTGTACAACTAATGATAATATAATTATAGAAAAGATAGATATGTTTTTTAATAATGGGTATTCGATGGTAAATCAAATGACTAATATAAAAAATTTAGTATTACAAAGTAAAAATCTATCAGATTATTTAAAAGGAGAAATAATAATAAAATTAATGGAAATAGATCAGAATTTAATTAAAGGATGTGATGAATATATTCAGTTTCTTAATTTAGGATATTATATTGCAAATAATAAGAATATAAAAAAATTGATATAAACTATAAATATTATTATTATTAATGAATACATCTCCATGGATAGAAAAATATCGTCCCAAAAAATTGGATGATATTAAAGGACAAAATGTTAATATAGAATGTATTAAAAAATTGTTAAAAAATAATTCATTACCTCATTTATTATTTTATGGAAAATCTGGAACTGGTAAAACATCTACAATAATTTCTATTATAAATAAATTATTTGGTAATAATAAAGTTTTTAATTTAATGAAATTAGATGCATCAGATGATCGTGGAATTAACAGTGTTCGTGAAGAAATTAAAGGATTTGCAGAAAAAAAAAACTTATTTAATAAAGGTATTAAAATCATTATTTTAGACGAGGCTGATAACATGACATTTGATGCTCAATTTGCATTAAGAAGAATTATAGAAAAACATTCAGAAAATACAAGATTTTGTCTAATTTGTAATTATGAAAATAAAATTATTCCTGCAATTAAATCTAGATGTGCAAATTTTAAATTTAATCCAATTAGTAAGGATATAATATATGAAAAATTAGAAGAAATTTGTAAAAATGAAAAAATAATAATTAAAAAAAGATCATTAAAAACTATTAGTGAACTTTCTAATGGAGATCTTCGAAAGTCTATCAATTTATTACAATCAGTTTATCTTAAAGATAAAACAATAAAACAAAAATCTATTTATGAGATTGCTGGAATTCCTTCGGATAAAGTATTTCAAAAATTTATAGATATAGTAAATTCTAATTTTTCTATAAACAGTAAAATAAATAAAGCAAGATTTATTCTAGATGAGGGGTATTCATTAAGTATTATTCTTGAAAAATACTACCAATATATCTATAAAAATGATCTTTTTAAAAATAAAAACTTTCCTAAATTAATTTCAGATTTATCAAATATTGAAAATTATGTAGCAAAATCTACTTTTGCTGAAATATATTTTGCAGCTTTTATTGCAGTTATTTTAAAATATCAGTAAATATTATAAAAAAATTGATTGAATTATTATATGTTATTATAATGGCTTTATCAAACCACTATATAAGATTAGACGAAAACAATCATAATCAAGATTATATTAAATATAGAATTTATAATATTAATTCAAATGATGTATATGAAATTTATTATTTTATTAAAAATAATAATTATTATTATCATGAAGATGAAAATATTGATCTTTCTTACAAAACTTTATCTAAAAACTTTGACAGTTTAAATGATATTCTTGATTATGTTTCAACATATACAGAAGATAATAAATTAACTAAAAATGTAATAATTGAAAGTAAAAATATATTTAATCTAGGTAAAAAAAAACAAACTGTGAAAGTTACATTAAATCATCAAAAATTAAATGAAACTTTTAAAGGCCTCGTAATTAGTGATGTTAGTTCTGAAATACCAAAAGAATTACTTTCTACACCTAATCAGATTTTTGATATGATTTATTATGAATTAGATAAAATAAATAAAAACCATAGTTATAAACATTATTATAAACCACTAAATAATTCAATTTATAATTTAGAAATGAATATTTTTAATGAAACTGTTGGTAATTTTAAATTTAATGTAGAATTAGATAAAAGTGCATTTCCATTAATTCCACCAAAAATTAAAATTATTGAACCATATTTAGATAGAAAAGTTATATTACAAATAAATAATCTTTCAGATTTAAACATTAACTGTTGGAATCCCATTGTTAGCTTAGAATATTTATTACTAAAATATGCAGAAAAAGTAGTTAATCTAAAAGAATATATTAATAATTCAGCTGATATAAATATTCAATTTGAAAAACTAAACATAGATCTAGCTGAATTATGTGGTATTAAACCAGACGATATTGTTGATTTTAACTTAGATTTTTCAAAAATTTCATTAAAAGATACAAAAAAAAGTAAGTATTGGAATGCTGGTACTGGATATGGTTATGAAGGTTCCGATAAATGGGATATTAATGGATTTTATAATAAACGTATTAATATAAATAAAAAAAAAACAGATTGTTTAATAAAAATTATATCATTTTTTGATGAAAACCCGACTGACTTTAAAAAATATTATAATGAGAGTATTACTAAAAAATATATCTATAATTTTTTAAATTCAATTAATATTTTAGATTTTTCTAAAAATCAAGATGTATATTTAAATACTTTCAAAATTATAGATAAAATTGTAGATGATGATAATATTATTTTTACTAATAGTCAGTTAGAATTAATTAAAAATTTTTTTGAAAATATAAAAAATCTTTGCAAGCAAGATAATTACGATGATCAAAAAATGGGTTTAATTTTATTAATTTTGGAAAATCTTATTCCAAAAATTAAAGTAGAAGATATTATTTCAATAGATATAGGAGATGATATTAAAAAAAAATATTGTGAAATGGTAAAAAAAAATCAATTTGGAGAAGAAGAAATACCTGCGTATTATCATTATAAAAATAAATTATCAAACCCAAATCGCAAATCAATGATTAGAATTATGTCAGAAATAAGTAGTCTAAAAAATAGTTTACCAATAAATTGGGATACTAGTATTTTGATGAGGATTAATAAATCTAACATTAATTATACTAGTTTTTTTGTTATTGGTCCAGAAGGAACACCTTATCATAATGGTATTTTTGAATTTCATATGTATTATCCAAATGATTATCCTACAAGCAATCCACTAGTAAATTTAATGACAAACGGAGAGGGGACTGTTAGATTTAATCCAAATCTTTATAATTGTGGTAAAGTTTGTTTGTCTTTATTAGGAACATGGCGCGGTCAAGAAGGAGAAAGTTGGAATCCAAAAATAAGCACTGCTCTTCAAGTATTTATTTCTATCCAATCATTAATTTTTACTTCCGAACCATATTTTAATGAACCCGGATACGAAAGAGACCGTGGTACTAAAAAAGGAGATAAACAATCAAGTGAATATAGTGAATTACGTAGATTAGAAACAATTAGATGGGCTATTAACGATAAAATTAAAAATCCTATAAAAGGATTAGAAGAGTTTACTAGAAATCATTTTATTATGAAAAAAGAAGAGATATTAAAAATTACTCAAAGTTGGTTAAATGATTGCAGTGAAAAACATAGTCTTCAAATGATAGAAGAAGTAGATATTATGATTAAATATTTTGAAGAATTAACTAATATAAAAGTTTAAATAGAATCACAAAAAATAAATCTAGAATCAATTAATTATGATACAAAATGTTGTTAAAACGCTATCAATTAAACTAAAAACTTATTTATCTAATTATTCTAATAAAGAAAATATAGACGTTTATGTTATAAAAGATAATGAATTATCAAACACAACATTATTTTTTAATCATATTTTATCAGATAAAAAAAATGGAATTTTAGGAATAGATTTTGAATTTAATAATTTATATTCCGAAAAAGAGGATCGGTTTACTAGACAAGTTGCTTTAATTCAGATTAATTATAATGATGAATTTATTATTATGTTTCATCCTGAACATTTAAATAATAATCAAAAAATTAAATTAAAAAATATTTTTTTAAAAGATAATATAATAAAAATTCTTCATGGAGCTGAATCATTAGATATAAAATACTTATTTGATAAATTCTTTAGTAATTTTTATGAAAAAAAAAACTTTTTTAAATAATTTTTATGATACTAAATTTATTTGTGAATATTTAAATTTAAAAGACAAAAAAAGTGATTTTTCAAAAAATAAAAAATGTAAAATATATCAATTGCTTTTAAAAAGTAAGTTGATTAATAAAAAAATTTTAAAAAATCTAGAAAATAATGAAAAAAAGATGGGTCCTATTTATAATATAATAGTGAATGTTAATAAAATGTCAATTGAGTTAATAAAATATACATTATTTGATGTATTTTATCTTGTAAAATTATTTAAAAAATTAAATATTAATAAAAAAGAACATACAGTAATTAACTATTTTTTACATAATACACTACTATATAGAAAAATAATTGAGAATGACCTAGATTTAATTAATAAATTTAATAACAGTTATATTTTAGTAAAGGGTGAAAGATTTACATTTTCTTTTATTAATGAATATTATGATGGTTTATTTAATTTAAATCATAATTTTAATATTATAAATGATATACCATATTTTAAAAAATTATTAACACTAATTATTAAAAAAAGTTTATTAAATATATTAGCTATAAAAACTAATATTTATCAAAAAAAAAATATGATAATAAATAATCAAGTTAAAAATCTTTTAATGAAATATCAATTTAATACTAATAATATATATAGAAAAGAAATATATAATTATTTTATAAAAGATATATCTAAAATATTGATAGATCGATAGAGATACTCTATCGTTCCCTATACATTCGCGTTACGCGAATCACTTTATAACTATAAAAATTGAATTAAAAAAATTGATTTAAATATAAACTATCTTTTATTTTAAGAAAAATGTCCGAATCTAATCAAAGCCAAGTTACACAACCTAATACACGATTTTCACGAAAATCTGGTAGAACACTTGTTCTAAAACTAAAAGACACAAGTTTTGATACTCAACAACTTGAAAACTTTACTGGTGTTCAAAATCATACAACTACACAAAATAATGCAGTATTTGTTACGTTTGATACTAAAGAAAATGCATTAAATGCTCTTAAATCTTTAAAAAGTAATAATAAAGAAGCAGTAAATGTAAAATTTGCTCATTATAAAGTTTTTTTCAAGCTAGAAGGACTTACAGATGATAGTAAGTATGATGAAGTAAAAACCCAACACACAAATTGGGTAGAATCTAATACAGGTGGTGAAATTTTATACTATAAATTATATCGTAAGAACGATACGTATTTAAATTGCGGTGATCTTACGGTTGATACTAAAGAAGCAATTGATCAATTATTATCAACAGATAAACATAAAAATTTTAAATTAGATGATACGTACTCTGGTACATATTATCACTATAACCGTCTTTCTAAGAATTCAGAAACTCTAGAAACAGTTGTAGACCAATCGATTTAACAACATATTAATTTATTAAATTATATTAAATTAACATGTTATCGAAATTTTCAAACTTATTAGAAGCTGGTATAGATGAAGCTGGTAGAGGTCCATTATGTGGACCTGTTTATGCATCTGCTGTTATATGGGATACTTCTTTAGAAACAGCGGATGAGATTTCTTTGATAAAAGATAGTAAAAAATTAACATCAAAACGAAGAGAAAAAGCATATAATTTTTTAAGAACTAACTTAAAATATTATGGTGTTGGTTATGCATCAAATGAAGAAATAGATCAAATCAATATTTTACAAGCTACAAAATTAGCAATGCAGAGAGCAATAAATAATTTAGAAAAAAAATTACCAAATAATAAAGAATTAGAATTTTTAATTATAGATGGTGTTAGATGGGAAAATTGTTTTAATATACCCACCGAATCTATAATTAAAGGTGATAATAAATATTATAGTATTTCTGCTGCGTCAATAATTGCAAAAGAAGAACACGATCTTCATATAATTAATTATATTAAAAAAAATCCAGAAATTGGTGAAAAATATGATCTTTTAAACAATAAAGGATACGGTACAAAAAAACATTTACTTGGATTAGAACAGTATGGTTCATCAGATTTCCATAGAAAAACTTTTAAAAGATGTTATTAAAATAGTTGTTTAATATCATAAACATTTTTGTAAAACACTATAATGTTACTTGAAATTTTAGTAGATGCTTATTGTTATCAAAAAGGTAGTATAATTTTCTTTGAACCTATTAAAGAAAAAAATTCACAAAATAAATATATTTTTGATTTTAGAAAGGATTTTATTCGAAATTTAATGGTTGGTAATTTTAATTTATATTTTATTTTTAAAAATAAAGATAATAAACTAATTCATATTAAAAATAATAAAATCGAATCTGTTTTAATTAATAAATATCAATGTGTTAAAGAAAATTGTTTTAAAAAGATTTACAAAGGGAATAGATATATATATATTCCTACTAAAACTATAGTATTAATAGATGAAAATATAAGTAGTAATGTTGGTATTAAATTTATTAGTAAGTTATTAATTAATTATAATCAAGATACAGTTGACAATGGATGTTATTCATTTCAAATTAAATTAAAAAAAGATATAGATGTAAATCCAACTTTTGCCAATATATTAATCTCATCATTTAATTATCATAATTAAACAAAATCAATTTCATCTGGGTTAAACTTTTCAACAGTATCTATTTTTTTATTAGTCATATTAATAGTTTCTATCAATTCATTATCTTGATAAATTTTTTTTTCAATATAATAATTTTTTTTTTTATATAACCTTATTCTTTTTTTAGATTGGTTAATAAAACTAGGTAAATTATCTACAATATCAACTATTAAAGGTTTAACTTTTTTATTTTTCTTTCTAATTATTCTACCGATAGATTGCTCTACATTACTTCTTGGTGTAGCCATAATTAAAGTATTAAGAGATGGAATGTCTAATGCTTCTGCTGCCATACCAAAACTTGCTAAAATTATTCTTTTAGTTGCACTTTCATTTAATTTATCTTGTTTCATACCTCCTATGTAATATCCATAACTATAGTCGGGATAGTATGTATTTATCATACTTTCAAAAATTTTTAAATGTTCAATTCTATCGCTTAAAACGAGAATTTGTCTTAATTTATTAGAATAAAGAGTATTTAAAATTTCTAAAATTAAATCATTTCGTTTATCTATTTTAATAATTTTATTAATAGTCTTGGGTTTATTTACTTTACCATTAAAAGGTAATTTAAATTCTTTAAAATCTTTATGTTTTACATTATAATCTATTAAACTTACCATAACATCCTTATTATTTACACGATCACTTTGATATATTATATCCCCAAAATACCAATGGAGAACTTTTTCAAGTCCATCGTTTCTTTTTGGCGTTGCGCTTAATCCTAATGTTTTTTTACAAGAAATTAGTGGCAATGCTCTACTAAAATACTGTGAAGGAGCATGATGCGCTTCGTCAAAAATAACAAATCCAAAATCTTTAAAAATTTTTGAACTATACTTATCTTTAGCAATAGACTGTAACATCCCAACAACTATCATATTATCTGTTTCTACTTTTTTTTGTTGAATAATACCAACTGATGCATTAGTAAATTGTTTAATTCTTTCTAACCATTGATTTAGTAAAAAAGTTTTGTGAACAATTACTAATGTTTTTACTTTAAAATGACATGCTAAATATAATGCAATTACTGTATTATGTGTAACTGTAAAATCTTCTAATAAAAATCTTCTATTTCTATCTATAGTAAAACCATAATATGTACCATGTTCTAATGATTTAACCGAAATTTTTGAAATTGTTTTAACTACAGGTGATATAACTAAACCATTCTCATAATAACATGTGTATCCAATTGATCTTACTATGCTTTTTAAAATTTGTATTGTTTTTATAGAAAGATTAATTTCTATAAAAGTACCATATTTAGTAATTAAATTATCAACAAATAATTTTCTACTTTGAAATGATGATAAAAATAATTTGGTGTTAATCGTATTCAAATTATTAATATAATTTAATATTTGATTATTAGTAAATAAGTTAGATCCTGTTTTTATTATACTCTTATATCCATAATATTTATTTCTTTCAATTAATGATAATTTTAAATAATCTCTAATTTCTATATCAAGTTTATTACCTGTACTATCTATTAAAGATAATATATGACTTTCATTAACAACATAATCTTTTCCATTTTCTTGATTAACTAAATACATCATTTCTGTTCCAGTTGTTATAGATGATACTATTCGCATTGTTCCATCATCTCCCATTAATTTATGACCTTGTTTAATATATTGAACCTCGTTAATTGTACCATCATACATAACAACTTTAGTACCATATGCTAAGCATTTACCTTGTCCACATCCAAGTGAAATTAAACCACCATCTTTTTCTTCCATATAGTTAATTGATTTTTCTACTATATCTTGTTGATAATCTCTTAGTTTACCTTTAAATTTAATATCTATTGATTTACCCACTTTTTCTTTATTTTTTTTAGGTTTGCCTAAATTTTTTAATCCATAAAATTTAGGTACTCTTATATATTTATCATCTTCGCTATACACATCAAAAACAACTTTTTCTTGTTTAACGGTGCCTGTAAAATAAGTGTTTGGAGATACTGTCAAATCTTTTCTAATTTTATTTAAATTATTATCATTAAATTTATTTTTTTTTATAAAATAACCTTTTTTAGTTAACTTTGACATTTATAATATAAAAATATAAGTCTTAATATCAATTTTTTTATTAATCTACATTAATATTTAGTCTTGCATATTCCTTATATCCTGGGCATATATAATTATTATAATATCTACTAGTAATTCTTTTATTTATTTTACCATCTGCATCTACATAAACTATTTTCTTAATACCAATCCTTTTTATCTCTTTGGTACAATGAAAACAAGGCTCAGAATGAGCAGAATGTGTTGTTGATGGACGATGTCTTGCAATATATATTGTAAGTTTATTCATTTTTCTTTTAAATTTAGGATCATAAAACACAACACCCTTTTCCTTTATCTCGGAAAGCTGCTGGGAAAAGCTTGTGAAGACAAGCAACTTCTGCGTGCCCAGCACATCTAATATGAGAACCATATTTATTACGATGAGTATTTATATTAATTGCTAGTATTTTGCTACCACGACAAATTGCAGCAGCAACTCTAGTAGATTGTTTGGATGTGCTAGCAACCGCTAGCAATGTAGAAATTATATTATTTTGTTTCAAAGACATATACATTATAAATAGATACGATATTTCAGTTTTTTATTATTTAATATAAAAAATATAAAAATCTCATTATAATTATATGGAATATCTTAACAAAGCCTTATCTATGTTAGATGAAAATGCTCATGCTTCTGCTACTCTAGGTCTATTTTTAGTCTTATATGCTGGGTTAGCAGCACCAAAATTGCCAAAACACATTGCTCTATTATTTGACAACTCTGTATTTAAATTAACAATTATGTTTTTAATTGCATACATGTCATCTAGAAATAGTTCAGTCGCTATTGTAGCAACTGTTGCTTTAGTAGTTTCTTTACAAACTTTATCTATGTATCAAACTAATGATATTATATTAGATGCTGTTAAAAATAAAGAAGTTGTAAGAGTTACAACTGAAGAACCATCATCAGATGAACAATTATCAGAAGGTGTATCAGATGAACAATTATCAGAAGGTGTATCAGAAGAACAATACTCAGAAGGTGTATCAGAAGAACAATACTCAGAAGGTGTATCAGAAGAACAATACTCAGAAGGTGTATCAGAAGAACAATTATCAGAAGGTGTATCAGAAGAACAATTATCAGAAGGTGTATCAGAAGAACAATTATTTATACAAGAAAGTGTAGAAGATCCGCGGGAAAAAACTAATAAATTAAATAATGTAGTAGGTTGGGGAGATGTTACTTATTCTAGTTTTTAATTTATTATAAAAAGTATAATATTTTTATCTAAATGTTATTAATGAATAGACGCGATTTAGATAAAGTTTACAACCTATATTCTTCTATATGGAAACAAAGATGTAAAGAATTTGGTAAAGAACCACCTATATCTGTTATTAAAAATGCACCTGAAAAAATAGTTGTTATTGGAGATTTACACGGTGATTGGAATGCAACGATTAATTCACTTAAAACCGCAAATTTAATAAAAGATATACCTGGAGAAAAATATAAAAAAAAATGGATAGGAGCTGATACAATATTAGTACAATTAGGAGATCAGATTGATAGGTGTAGACTAGATAGAGGACCTTGTCATTTCCACAATGCAACTAAAAATGACGAAGCGTCTGATATAAAAATATTAGAATTTTTTACAGAACTTCATAAACAAGCAAGTAAAAAAGGAGGGGCTGTTTATAGCATTTTAGGTAATCATGAAATGATGAATGTTGTTGGAGATTTTAAATATGTATCAAGAGAAAATTTAATGGAATTTTCGGAAGATGGTACTTTAGAAAGTGGTATAAATAAAAGAAAAAAATTATTTAAACCTGGAAATAAATATGCTAATTTCTTAGCTTGTACAAGAAAAGTAGCTATGGTAATTGGTAAAAATTTATTTATTCATGCAGGTATTGTTCCAGAAATAGCAAATAAATATAAAGTTAAGGATATAAACAGTATTGTTGCTTTATTTTTATTTGATAAACTTAAAGAACAAGATAAATATAATGATTTACTTATTAATCCTTCAACCTCACCATATTGGACAAGGCTTTTAGGAAATTTAAATAGATCTAGTAATAAACAATATATAAGTTCTATTTGTGATATTATTTTTAAATCAGGTATGTTGAGCAATCTTTTAGGGACTAAAAATATACATTCAATTGAAAGAATATTTATAGGACATACTCCGCAAATGTTAAAAGGAATAAATACAATTTGTAATAACAAAATTTACTATATGGATGTTGGTGTATCTCAAGCATTTGATAGTTGGGATCCAAATACTCGATCTAAAAGTAGAAATTTTCCAGTTGCTGAAATATTAAATGATGATACTATTAATTTTAAATATTATAATTAAAAAATATATTATTATAAATCTATTTACAAAGTGAATATATTTATTATAACTTTTCTTTATAGTTTTCTACATTATCATTAAAGTGTTCTTTCGCTTTTTTCATAATAGAAATTGAATCTAACCCAGGGTATTTTTCAGCAGTATCTGTTTTTACTAATTTAGCCAATTTTTTTACTGGAATACCATTAGGTACATCTAATATTTTAGCAATATGTTTTGATAATTCAAAAAATGCTTTAAGAGCTAAATTTTGTTTTTTTTTTGGTTTTTCTTTTTTTTCAGAAGAATTTTCGGAAACAACTGGTTCGGAAACAACTGGTTCGGAAACAACTGGTTCGGAAACAACCTGTTCAGAAAGAACCGTTTCTTGATTAGGTGTTTCATTATCACTCACAGTAGATTCATTATTTTTATATTTTTTCTTAGATTTTTTAGATTTCTTGATAGCTTTAACCTTTTTAGATTTCTTGACAGCTTTAACCTTTTTAGCTGCACTTTTCTTAGATTTTTTAGATTTCTTGACAGCTTTAACCTTTTTAGCTGCACTTTTCTTAGATTTCTTAGATTTCTTAGATTTCTTGACAGCTTTAACCTTTTTAGCACCACCTGATTGTAATAAAGCTTTTAATTGATTTTCTAAATCATCGGTAGATGTAGTTAACTCAACTTCTGTATCAGAAACATTTAATAGACTAATTAATTCTGAAATATTACCACCACCTAATTGATTTTTATTCTCAATAGATGTTTGTGATACACCAACATCTATTATTTTACTCATATTATTATCAGAAGTATCAGATGATGTTGTAGAATTATCTACATTTTTATTTTCATTTAAATTAGCTACAGATGTTTCAGATAAATTTGCATTTTTTAGCTCAGTCATATTATTTTC
>MDSY01001430.1_pt1 | contig 13934 bp, 10 predicted proteins | sample 811131 | NCBI WGS metagenome assembly MDSY01 (sample SAMN05326643, study PRJNA326480) | marine metagenome | isolation source: seawater | place: Atlantic Ocean: South West | collected 2010 | reverse complement strand
CGCAGTTGTCCTCTTTGCGGCATTGTTTTTCTAACTGTTCCCATAAGTCACCTAAAGTGGGGTGTCTTATGTAATCAATGGCGTCCGGTGTGACATTGTCGTTTGCAAAAATAATATTTCTGTGTGAATGGCTGAATGATTTGGTGTATGACCATTCGTAGCCAATTTGCGCCGTGAAATTACAGGGGTCATTTGCTGCATTTGCTTGGTCTTGAACGCGCTGCCATTGGGATTTTTTTGCTTCAGCACATTTTTCAGAGTCAGCAATACATATTGGTGTAGCTTGGGGGGTCTCTTGGGTAATGGTGGGTATGACGTATTCGACAAATAGACTGGAACCGTTTACCACGGAACTGTCTTTTCTTAAGCGGTTGCAATAGGGGTCATCAAAATTTTGTGGGTCCGTGCAAATATGCAATAAATCAAACCACTCTGCGTGGTCCGTCACTGCAGCGAAGTCTAGCGGTCGATCAAGCTGGGCTATGGAGCCATCTTGTAGAGTCATTGCCTCGCCCCGTGCAAAAGCGTAGGCCTGTGCCGGTGTTTTGAGGGTGCCAAATGCATAGGCGTCCAATGAGTAGGCGGTGTGCACGTGGAGGTCTCCCCAATACAAATTTTTCTGTCCGACCTGGTAATGGTCACATTTACCGATATTTACTTCGATATCAAAGTCCATCTTGGTGTTGGCGTAAGCAGTTTGCGCTGCTTGCAAAAACAAAAATAATGCGGCGAAGGCCGTTATCTTATTGAGGCTTAAGATATTCATAGAGTAACTTCCAGTTTTTTGTGAGTGCTCTAGCGGCGTGTTTGCACGAGTGCGGCTTAATACATTGTCCATGAAAATACTAGAAATAAATGGTTTGCGCCTCTTTATCTGCGTTTATAACAGCCAGAGGTTTGGACTTGCAGCAGTTCATGTTTCGGCTATGCTGATCTCTAGGGGAGCGTGCAATTAGCATACATTCAGTAGTGCATATCTCACTTCGCCTAATAAGATGTGACCTTTTCGACGCCAAAGCCAAAGACAGGAAAATGTATGATAAGTCAGATCAAAGGCAAACTAACGGTTATTGCAGGTTCAATTCGCGTTAAAATTGTAGAGAATAAATGTCTACAAAAAAACAAACGTATCTCCAAAAAGAGCGTCTAAGATGAAAAGGGAAACTTTATGTATCCAGGAAAATATGCGTTAACTAATCCAGATCGGCCAGCATTTATAATGGCCGGCAGCGGGTTGACAGTGAGTTATGCAGAATTCGAGGTGCGCTCAAATCAGCTCGCACATTTTTTACGTTCTCAGGACCTCCGGTTTCAAGATCACTATTCTGTTTTTATGGAAAATAACGATCGCTATATGGAGTCTTGTGCTGCGGGAGAGCGAGCAGGGTTATATTACACCTGTATCAACTCTTATCTGACGGGGGATGAACTGGCGTACATAATTAACAATTCAGAGTCGAAAATACTGATTACTTCGAAGTCTAAAATTGACGTGGTAGTAGACGCCTTAACCGGTTGTCCTAATATTCAAATGGTGCTCGTCACTGATGGTGACGATATCGATTTGCCTGAAGGTATGATGGACTTTGTTACAGCTGTAGAGGTTTGCTCAACCGCGCCCTTGGCTGAGGAATATTTGGGCTCGTCAATGCTTTATTCATCTGGCACTACGGGGCAGCCCAAAGGCATCATCCGCCCATTGCCCCAGCAGTCACCCTCTGAGCCGTCACCCATTTTCCAGTTTTTAGGTACGTTGTGGGGTTATAGGGAGGATATGATTTACCTCTCTCCAGCACCGTTGTATCACTCGGCACCTCAGGCTGCGGTCAGCTTGACGCTGCGGATTGGCGGCACTGTGGTCATCATGGAGCGCTTTGACCCGCTTGAATACCTCCATTTGATCGAGCGTTATCAGGTGACCCATTCGCAATTGGTGCCGACTATGTTTAGCCGCATGTTGAAACTCACCGAAGCAGAGCGCGCTAATGCAGATCTATCTTCGCTTGAAATCGCCGTGCATGCCGCAGCACCCTGCCCAGTGATGGTTAAGCAGCAGATGATTGATTGGTGGGGGCCTATTATTCACGAATATTATGGTGCTACAGAGGGGCTAGGTTTTGCTGCATGTAATTCCCAAGAGTGGTTGGCTCACAAGGGGACTGTTGGCAAAGTAGTTTTAGGTGATCTAGCTATTCTAGACGATGAGATGCAGCAACTACCTAACGGTGAGCCCGGGACTCTCTGGTTTAAAACAGCAACTGAGTTTAGCTATCATAATGATGCGGCGAAGACAGCTGAATCAACCTCACCGGATGGTTCTATGACCACTGTAGGTGATGTGGGCTATGTAGATGTCGACGGCTTTCTGTACCTAACTGATCGAAAAACTTTTATGATCATTTCTGGAGGAGTAAATATATATCCTCAAGAATGTGAAGATTTACTAATCGCTCATCCTAAAGTTGCCGACGCTGCGGTATTTGGCGTACCTAATGTCGATTTAGGCGAAGAGGTAAAAGCCGTCATACAAACTATTCCCAGCGTAGTAGGTGGCGACAGCCTGACTGAAGAGTTGCTCGGCTATCTTTCTGAGCACTTGTCGCGTCAGAAAGTACCGCGGTCAATAGACTATGAAGCTGAACTACCCCGGTTGCCGACAGGCAAGCTGTATAAGCGGTTACTAAGAGATCGTTATTGGGGCCATAGTAAATCTCGAATTGTTTAATAATCAGGCAGTTTTTGTTGCTGCTTTCGGCAATAAGCAAGATGTAGGCGAAGGTTAATTGCCTTCTTCCCAGCAGGGGAGTTCTTCCGGTAGAGGTGAGCGCCGAGCAAACGGCGGCTAGCGTGCAACTAACTCATCGGTATCAAAGTGCTTTTAGTTAAGTGAATTTTGATCCGGGGTTGGACACGAAAACGGTACTCTTATTTTAGCGCATTTCGCAACTTCTCATTGGCTTAGATGCTGGCAGCACTATTTACTGCGTTTCCAATCAATCGCCGGCTGGGCCTTATCAGCGCATCGTTGAGATTTTAGCCGGTTGTTAGACGCGCGGAAGGTTCAACTGCATGTGAGGGGTCAAGAGAAGGTTGAAGTGCTGCAAGACGCTTGGTTGACTGCGCCCCCCACAACCAGTAGGCGGCGTCATTACTGCACCAAAGCTCCGTACCGGAACTTTTTTTAGCGATCAAAAAATCATTTATTAGGCAGGTATTTTCTCGGCATGCTTTTGGCCTTTGTTGGCAAAAATGTGTTTGTAAAAAGCCAACGTTTTTACGTATACTTATTCCTTCGTTTATTTAACGAAGATTCTCAGGGCGGGGTGAAAATCCCCACCGGCGGTAATCGCGAAAGCGTAGCCCGCGGGCGCTCTATCTAGTTCAAACTTGAGTGGAAACTCAGGTGCGAACGTCTTAACAGTTGTTGGCTGAAGGTGGCTAATCTCGGTTAACGAGATAGAGGACAGCAGACTCGGTGTGATTCCGAGGCCGACAGTTAAAGTCTGGTTATGAGAATGAGGCTCACATGTGTCTGTACCCTCCTGTACAGCTATCAAAGTATCCTCGTTTGCCCTGTTGTTTAACCGAACTTAAGGCAAGCAACAGATGACTACATTTAATTCGAACTTTTCCGATACCTCACAGCGCGGACGTATAGCATTTGTCCAATCCTGCTGGCACCGCAATATTGTGGATCAGCTGCGAGACGCTTTCCTGAAGGAATTTCAAGAGCTAGATGCCCGCCAAGTCGACCTTATTGAGGTCCCCGGTGCTCTCGAAATTCCTCTCAGAGCCAAATTACTTGCTGTAAACGGCGAATACGCCGCGGTAGTGACTGCTGGGTTGATTGTTGACGGTGGTATTTATCGGCATGAGTTCGTATCTAGCGCGGTTATCGACGGCTTGATGCGCGTGCAGCTAGACACTGGAGTACCGGTGTTTTCTGCGGTTTTGACTCCCCAAGATTTTTTGAGCGACGGTCAGCCTGAGTTCTTCAAAGAGCACTTTGGTATTAAGGGTGTTGAAGCGGCGCAAACCTGTGCTGCGACGCTGGGGCCGCTGGTCCGAAATCAGGTAGCTTAGTCGCAAAATACCTAGAGTGTTCATAGGCATGGAGGTGTTGCCTACAACCGTTTGTTGATCTGACAAAGCTCGAGTCGATGTAACCGACGAAAGCGCTTTGGATTGCGGTTTAGATTTACTTTGCCTCTACTGGTCCGGTATCGCATAGGCGATCACTTTACCACCCTGCACTTGAAGGGATTCAACTACGCCGGTGGCGGCCGTTGCCGTATCAGTGCTAACCCCATGAGATTCCTCTGGGCTTGGTTGACGTTGGCCGGGAACAGTTACCAGTACGTATTGCTTACCTGTTTTAGGACTTACATAACTCATAGGCGTCGCGTCAGATGGACCGGACAGACTGTCCTTCCACAGTTCATTGCCAGTAGCAACGTCGATCGCCCTAAGATAACCATCCAGAACCCCACCCATGAAGATAAGGCCACCTGCTGTCACGGTTGTACCTGCAGAATAGGGTAGGCCTAAGTTCAAGGTGCCGGTGCCGCGCTGCCAGACAATTTTTTGCGTGGTTAAATCAACAACAGCGATCTCACCAAATGGTGGTTTGATGCAGGGTAGCCCAAGGGGGGAGGAGAATAATTCAACTTTTGCAGCAAACGGTGTGCCTCGTTGAGGACCACCAATACCGTATCCTGGATTAAAGTCCCCCTCGGTGCTGGTTAACTCTTTTTCTCTAGGAATCAGATGGATGACAAAAGGCAAATGCAGGTTATTTACCACCATCAACTGGCGTTGCTCGTCTACGGCTACGCTGCCCCAGTTCATGCCGCCAGCAGGGCCAGGATAAAGTAGCGTACCTTGAATCGAAGGGGGCGTCATCGGCCCTTCATAGCGCAAATTCAAAAAGGTTTTGCGGCAGGCCATCTGGTCTAAGGGGGTAATGCCAAAAAGGTCGTGCTCGCGGATCTTGGGGTAGGCAAATGAGGGCATGCCAGTTGAAAAGGGTTGGGTCGCTGTGCTGCGCTCGCCAGGTATATCTGTCTGCGGCACTGGGCGTTCGGTGACCTCTGTAATTACCTCTCCGGTGGCTCTATCAAGCATAAATATCTCGCCACGCTTTGTAGGCACGATTACCGTTTTGCGCATAACGCCGTTGATGGTTAAGTCCACTAAGGTTGGCTGAGAGGGTACGTCATAATCCCAAATGTCGTGATGGGTGGTTTGGAAATGCCATCGGGTGAGGCCAGTTTTGGCATCTATAGCCACAACCGAGCTGGCATATTTGTCCATCACCTGAGTACGATGGCCGCCAAAGTAATCGGGGGTGGCATTGCCAGTAGGTACGTAGACTAAGCCAAGTTCATCGTCTGCTGAGGTAAGACTCCACACATTGGGAGTGCCGCGGGTATAGGTCTCTCCACTAGCGGGTAGGCCAGAGTCACCTTCGCGGCCCATATCCCACGCCCACAATAATTCTCCATTCATTGGGTCGTAGCCGCGAACTACACCAGATGGCTCTTGGGTCTCCTGGTTGTCCAAGACCCAGCCACCTACTACTAGTGCGCCGCTCGCAACTGTGGCCGGAGAAGTAACAAAATAATAGTAAGGTTTCACCTCGCCCATACCTGCCAGCAGGGAAATTTGTCCCTTGCTGCCAAAACTCTCGCAGGGCAAACCAGTTTCTTTATCCACTGCAATCAAGCGTGCGTCGGTAGTCGCGGTAAAGATCCGCTCAGCACATGCTTCGCCAGGCGGCACCTCTGGCATTTTATAATGGGTAACACCACGGCAATTACCCAATATGCCAAAAGCACTGGTCTCGTTTTTGGGATCATAGCGCCATCTCTCTTCGCCCGTATCAGGGTCCAAAGCAATCATGACATTTTGCGCGGTACACAAATAAAGGCCGTCGCCGATTTGTAGCGGCGTGCCGCTGAATCGACCGACTCGTTTAGTGTCTGTTACCCATACTCGTTCAAGGTCGCTGACATTCTCAGCATTGATCTGAGCATGGGGTGTGTAGCGGGTGCCGGCTTGGTTGCCACCGTAAGCGGCCCAGTCGGCAGCGTTTTGCGCTTCTGGATAAACTCCGTCATCAATACTTTCAACATTGTTGTTAAGGAGGTTTACGCTCATGGCAATAAGCACGAGTGCACTTGCGCTTGCAGAGATTTGCACAGTGCGCAGACTGAATAAGGTAGGTGTGTTGTCTGGCCATAATGCGCGTCGAATGCCTGGTGTGCAAAGCCATAGTGCTAACAGCCCAATAATCCAAATACGCGAACCCACCAGCCAGAACTCGCTGCCTGCCTCGTAGACTGCCCATGCCAGGGTAAGGATTAAAACGCCAGCAAATACGAAAAGGCCCCTTGGTTTGCTGTTAAATAAGTCCACTGCGCAAACCAGCATAAGCACGCCAGCGATCGCATAGTAGGGGCTGCCGCCAAGGCTCAAGAGTTCGGCGCCTGAAACAGTCATGGCTAGCCCTAGCGCACCAATGATGCTCGCCGTAATGCGAATTTTAATTGCCTTCATCGGTGACTCCCCAGTACAAGTTTGAGCTATGCGCTTAGTATCTGATGTTAGTATCTACAAAGAGCGGTTGCGTAGTCTATAGGCGAGGGTAATCATTTATTGCCTGGTGCCCGAGGCTCTTTGATTTCGCACTGACGGGATTCGAATTGCGCAACGCTAGAGAGGCTTAAAAATCCTCGGATAAAATACTGCAAACCCGGGGGCCGAAGCCGGACAAACGTGTTACAAATAGGAGCTAGGAATTCGGTAGTACAGGATTGATTATGCGTTATCAAAAGCTCGGGGATTGTTTTGAGGCCAGTCGGCTGACACTCGGCGGTGGAGGCATCGGTCAAGTTTGGGGCGCCACCGACAGAAGTGAGGCACTGGCCACTGTGCGTCTTGCCGCAGATTCCGGAATCAATTTTTTCGATATGGCTCCCATGTATGGCAGTGGCGAGGCGGAAAGTGTTATGGGTCAGGCTTTTGCAGAAGGTCTAAGCAAAGACGTGCATTTGACGACCAAATATTTGCTGGGTGACTGCCCCGAAGATAAAATATTTGCCACTTTGAGTACTTCGCTGGAAGAGAGTTTTGCGCGAATGGGGCGCGAATATGTTGATCTTTTTATCTTGCACGGATTCGTGATAGCAGACGGTTGGAGTGAAGGGCGTCAGGCTAAACTTTTGCCGCGCATTGCCGTACCTATGAGCAAATACCAAAATGCGGTGATACCCGCTTTTGAGAGGCTCAAAGCAAGTGGACGTATTGGAGCTTGGGGAGTGACCACCGCCAGTACCCAGCGCGAAAATATTGCAGTAGTTGGCGCAGCACAACGTCCGGATGTGGTCCAGTGCATTACCAATGTACTCGACTCTTCTGGATCTATGTCGTTAATGGATGAAGTACCTGGCCCTCGACAGGTCATTACTAATGCTCAGGAAGCGGGAATAGGCGTTATGGGTATCAGGGCAGTTGCAGCAGGCTCGTTAACTGACGCCATTGACCGCGAGGTGCACCCTAAATCCGCGGAACTAAAAGACTTTCAGCGCTGCGCTGGCTTTCGCGAGTTGGCAAAAAGTAACGGTGTGAGCGCCGCCTATCTGGCGCACTTGTATGCCTTGTCTATGCCCGGTGTGGACACTTTGGTGTTGGGTGTGAAGAACCGCAATGAGCTTATCGAATGTTTGGCCGCTGAAGCTGCCGAGCCAATGAGTACTAAGCTAATAGCTGCCATTGATACCTCGGTGGCGAGGTAAAGTCGGAGCGATAGGTTGGTTACTAATTTGGTAACCACTAGATCCCCACTAGTCAGCTTCTAGGTAACCCGCAAATATGTAGTGCGCGCTCTGAGTGCATCTAGCCCACTATCTCTACCTTGTTTTTAGTTTGCCAAAGTGGAGACGGCAGGGGATTGCGGCCAAGTCCTTTGCTGACTAATTGCTAGCCGCAGCTCTTTCGTACACCAACTCGCCATTCATATAAGTTTGTAGCACTTCAACATCTAATATTTGCTCGGGCTTGATGTTCAATATGTCATCAGACAGAACAATCATGTCGGCATACTTTCCTGGTTCAAGGGTGCCCTTAATGTCGTCATCAAAGTTTAGGAAGGCACCAATTTGCGTGTAGGCTCGCAGTGCTTGGTCAATGTTGATGGCCTCATCCGGGCCGTAGACTTTACCGCTCATGCCTTTACGGGTAACTGCGGCATAAATCCCAACCATGGGGCCAATAGGTAAAATGTCGCTCGACAGCGCCACCACAATACCGTGCTCCATAGGTGATTTTATTGGATTGTTGTGGGCCAAACGAAAGCCGTCCAAATTTTGAACATAACGACCCTCTAACGTATAAGTGAAATTGGCCTGCTGGGTAATATGAATATTGTGCTTGGCCATTTTTTTCATAGTTGCTTCAGGCGGACGCATAGAAAAATGATTAAGGTAATGGCGGTGATCTTCTTTTGGAGCTCGTGCTAGCGTGTCTGACAAAGTATTTACAACGAGTCTAATAGCCGCATCGCCAATGGCGTGAATGCCCATCTGCCAACCTTGGTCATGAATTTCATTGATCTGACTAACAAGTTCGCTTTCAGGCATATTCAAATAGCCGCGGTAGGTGGGCTGATCGCGGTAGGGATCTATGGTGTAGGCCGCCGGGCCAGTAAAACCGCCGTCGACGAAAATTTTTATCGGGCCGATTTTTAGATTGTCGTTGCCTTGGCCTTCACTCTTTTTCAAAGTCTTAATCGCGTTTGGGTCGTTCCATTCAAATTGCACAGTCGCACGAGGAAGGGGTAGCTGGGCCTGCGTATACAGTCTTTTCCAGCGTTGATATTCGGCCGGTGTTTTTTGGGCGTCTGTAATACTGGTAATGCCCTTGGCCAGTAATTTGTTAAGATTGATCTCTAAGCTGGCAATCATTTCCTCTTCACCACTTGGCGGAACAAGATCTAACAATAGATTGTGCCGTTCACGAATAATGCCGTTGGGCTCGCCGCTGTCTTCGTGTTCAATTACTCCACCCTCAGGGTCTGGTGTTTGCGAGGTTATGCCTGCGGCGGCTAGCGCCATACTTGATCCTACAGCACTATGCGCACCTGCACGTGTAAGTACAACTGGGTTGTTAGGTGCGGCGTCATCTAAGTCGTAGCGGGTGGGCTTGCGTTGCTCAGTGAGCTCATCTTCAGACCAACCGTAACCGGTAATCCATTCGCCCGGCCCAAGTGCCTTGGCTTTATCTCTGACCAACGACTGCATTTCTATAATAGAGGTGGTGTCGTTGAGATCAATGTAGCGTCTTGGACTGCCAGAAATATGTATGTGCGAATCATTGAAGCCGGGCATTAAGATTTTGCCGTTAAGGTCAACAACTTTGCTTGCTTTGTACCGAGCTAAAATTGACTCGTCGCCGGTGGTAACCACTTTGCCGTCGTTGACAGCGATCGCTGACTGAACGCTGAAGGTGTCATCAATGGTTAAGACTGTACCATTGTGAAGTACTAGATCTATAGGGATTTGGACGGTTGTGGACTGACTTGGTTCTATGTTTTGGCCGCATCCGGAGAGGTTGAAGGTCAAAGCCAGCAGTGCAGTGGCTACTGCTAAAAAGGATTTTCGCAAAGCAGTTCGGTCGGGAACAGCTTTAGCTTGGAGTCTTGATATATTGAGAGAGCGTCTACAAATATAAGATTTATGTTTCATTGTTTTCCGCAGATTCATCGTGTCCCCAAGTGGTGAAAGTGGTGTCGCTAAGACTTTACAGCATCTTGCTCGAGGAATGGCAATTTGACGCCAGCAGCATCGCGCTACCTCAGATCAATGTTCAGTATGTCAATAAGGGTCTACAACGGCGTCGAGTAAACTCGACCGCTCTAAACAAACTTTATAGACCGCTCATTTTGCAGAATCCACATGCCAATAGAGGTGGGTCGAACAAATCTAGAAGCGAATATGAAAATACTGGGTCGGCGATAAAAAAGTTATAAGTTTTTTTAGAAAGTCGTTCAGTCAGCGCATACGGCTAAATAGTTGCAACTACGGCTGCAGGTGATTGTTGGAACAAAAATGAGAGCGTAAAAGGCAGCGTGCGCTGCCTAGTTGATTTCTAGCCTGGGCTACACCCGTTCTATGATGGTGCCAGTACCTAAGCCGCCGCCACAGCACATGGCAATAAGACCATACTTGCCCTCGGTGCGTTCAAGTTCATGGAGCGCCGTGGTAATCAACCTTGCGCCGGTAGAACCTGTGGGGTGACCTAACGCAATTGCTCCGCCATTCGGGTTAACTTTTTCTGGGTTGGCACCTACCGCTTTTTGCCAAGCCAATACTACTGACGCAAATGCTTCGTTCACTTCAAACGTGTCGATGTCATCGATTTCTAACCCGGTTTGTTTAAGCACTTTCTCCGTAGCAGGGATGGGGCCTTTCAACATTGTTACCGGGTCGCAGCCCACTAACGTGGTAGCACGAATCTTTGCTCTCGGCGTGAGGCCGTATTTGTCTACGGCCGCGGCGCTGGCAAGAATGACCACCGCTGCGCCATCGGAAACCTGTGAACTAGTTCCGGCTGTATGAATTTCTTGGCCAGGCACGGCTTGTAGTCCTGCCAGAGCCTCGATACTTGTGCCACGCAAACCCTCGTCGCGGCTGATGGTTTGGCTGTCTCCAGTAGGTTTGCCTTCACCGTCTAAAACAGGAGACTCAATAGGTACTATTTCGCGATCAAACCTACCTTCTTGCCATGCCTTAATGGCTTTGTCTTGGCTGCTTAAACCGAAAGCGTCAGTGTCTTGACGAGTGATTTGATATTCCTCAGCGATCATTGACGCTCCCTGGAATTGGCTGGTGGGCTGATAGTGCTGGGCATAGCTTTCGCCCATTGGAATGCCGCCGGCCATATTCGAACCAAGAGGAATAACGGACATCATTTCGACGCCGCAGGCCATAACCAAGTCTTCCATACCAGAGCCAATCATGGCTGCGCCTAAAGAGGTTGCTTGCTGGCTAGAACCACATTGAGAGTCGATGGTTGTTGCGGCCACTTCCTCTGGGAAGCCCTGCGACAACCAAGCAACTCGAGTGATATTGAATGACTGTTGATTGATTTGAGAAACACAGCCACCAACTACTTGGCCTACATTGGCTGCGTCTACACCAGCGCGCTCTAATGCACCGCGTTGTACTTTCCCGAGCAAATCTGCTGGCATGAGTCCTGCTAAGCCTTTGCCGCGCTTACCAATCGGGCTGCGCGCTGCGCCCACTATAAATACGTCTTGCATAACTGCTTTATCTCCACCTAATTCAAATGTTAGAAGATTAATACTATCGCAACTTTGAAGGGAATTTGACCTATCTTTCAGTACTCTTTTTGGCCGGTAGAGGCACTGGTTGCTGGAATTACGTTGTTGGCCTTGCGCGGTCAAAGCGCCGTCTGAAGAGCCTTCTTGGGCATTTAGTTTGCATCCAGGTTGCGGAGTGTTAGGTTGAATTAATTATGTTTTGAGAATTAGCGCATGTCGTTTTACGAAAACAAGATCCTGCCCCGTGTGATTAACTGCGCATGTGGCATGGAGGCAGTTGACCTTCAGCGCGCCAAGGTGGTGCCGCTGGCACAAGGCCGTGTTCTGGAGTTAGGTATCGGCACAGGACTTAACGTCAAACATTATGATGCTAGGCGGGTGTCGAAGGTCATCGGCGTCGACCTTAGCGAGGAGAGTTGGCGGTTAGCGCAGTCTAAAGTGCAGCATTCGGATGTGGCCGTTGAGTATCTTTCGGCCAGCGCGGAGGACATTCCGCTTGCTACAGATTCAGTAGATACTACAGTGATCACTTACACGTTGTGTACTATTCCTGACCCTGGACGTGCGTTGGCTGAAGTGATTCGAGTGCTGCGGCCAGGTGGGCGAGTGCTGGTTGCCGAGCACGCTCTCGCCCCAGATCCATCAATTGCCAAATGGCAAAATCGAGTTAATGGCCTTTGGGGTAAAATGGTCGGAGGCTGCCACATAAATCGGGATATTCGCGGATTGATTGACTTTACGCCTTTGAAGATCCAAGACTGGCAAGCAATGTATCTACCTAAGACGCCGAAAATTGCGGGTTATAACGTCTGGGGTTCAGCGATTCTTTAATCAAAGTGTTCGGTTTTAGTTAGAGCTTTGTATTGAGAGGAAGGGGCGCAGGGGATGGAATCTGAAAAAGCGATTTTACAGTTAATGAATGAGTATTGTTTTGCCATCGATTCCGGCGACTTAGTTGCATTTGGAATTTTATTTGCGCATGCCGAATGGATTGCAGAAGGTAAGAGGCCGGGTAAAGAATCTGCGAATAATCTCATTATTTACGCCGACGGTACGCCAAGAACAAAGCACAGTATCAGTAATATCAGCATAGACATTGATGAACATAATGGTAACGCAACAGCGCATTCCTACGTAACGGTTTGGCAGCAGACCGATGACTTCCCGCTACAGGCGATATTCGCCGGGGATTACTTCGATGAGTTTGCAAGGGTAAAAGGCGAATGGCGCTTTACCAAGCGTGAGCTCATTAACTCGTTAATTGGCGATATGAGTGCGCATTTAAAAGTACCGTCTTTGACAATACCTACGGCAAAGTAGTCTCATAATTTTCAGTAGAATAAAGGCGTCTTAGGGCGGGTCTGCGCCTCAGCGTTATTCTATCTCATCAAGGGTTAGTGCCATTATCGCCTTCCAGTTGTCATCCATCTGCGGCAACCATTTTTTTAGTAGCGGGGTAGTCGCGTCTTCAGCGGACAAACCCTCTCTGAGAGTAAGATATTTATATGTAAATACTGATGCGCGATAGTTTGCTGCACAGTGCACGAGTATCTTTTGTTTGTTGTTTTTCAGCCTATCCATGACGTTGAAAAACGCTGTTATATGTTGGGCAGTTGGCGCCTCCCAGGGCACAGGGATGTGTGTATAAGACATGTTTTGAGCGTTCACAAGTTTGCCTTCGTTAGCTAATGCATTAGCAGATTCAGGCGCCGCTAAGTTTATGACGTCAGTGTAACGGGCGGCTCTAATCAAGGCGAACTGGTTTGGTGTAGGTTGCCCCGCGGTGCCAATATTTACAGTTATAGGGTAGAAATTCATGATTTTTTCAACAGGCGCTTGTGGGTATTTTTTTTCTAGATCTTCGGTCAAATTATTGCTCATAAGCAGGGCAGGAAACGTCAGCAGAGCCAGAGATAGGGCGATATTGTTCATCTTTTTAAGTGTCCTTCATCCGTTAACATCGATCACGTGGGGCAGATTTTGTGTTACGCCACTATAGTTTGTGGCCGGCTAGTTTATCGAGCCTCGCCGCGTACTCTTCACCGACGGCGGCCACCATATGCTTTCTCAGTTCTTCATAAGTGTAGGGTTGGAAAAAGACTTTTCGTACATGCATTAAATTAACGAAGATTCCCCACAAGTTTAGTGCTACGCATATGAATAATATTTCTATTCGTACCAAGTGACTAAAAAATATAAACATGATCAGTTGAAGCCAAAATTCCGGCTTCAATAAAATGAGCATAAAGCCTAGTCTTCCTGGCATTATGGTCGACCAAATAACAGGCATGAGGACTGCAAAGCTCACAAAGATCAATTCTAGTTCGACCCTTGTGACGTGGCCTTCTAACGCGCCGTTAAGCGCAACAAAGCCCAAGATTATGCAAATAGCAGCGTGCATTTTACGAGCGACAACATCCTGGATCCTAAGCCAAGCATTGGGCCCGCCATCTTGCTCTGCCCATTTAGGTACTTTGGCAATAAAGTCATCGAATATTTCGTAAATGCCTAAGCCAAGATAAATTACAGCCTCTGTCCATAGCACCCACATAAGTAATGGCGTTACTTGATAGAATTCTGTTGAGGTGAGCAT
>MDSY01094344.1_pt1 | contig 13935 bp, 3 predicted proteins | sample 811131 | NCBI WGS metagenome assembly MDSY01 (sample SAMN05326643, study PRJNA326480) | marine metagenome | isolation source: seawater | place: Atlantic Ocean: South West | collected 2010 | reverse complement strand
GAACAGCTTGACTGTGGAGGCAACCCCCTAGAGGGAGATTTAGTTTTAATAGGCTGTACAGACCCTACTGCTTGTAACTATGTTCCTACCGCGACTCAAAGCGACAACTCTTGCACTTATGATTGTTATGGGTGCACAGACCCTACTGCGGCTAACTACGACGCTTCAGCTCAGTTTGATGATGGTACTTGTATCGTGGGAATCCCTGGGTGCACGATTCCAACCGCATGTAATTATAACCCAGAAGCAAACGTCCTCGACGATTCATGTGAGTTTAATTCATGCTCAGGCTGTATGGACGAAAACGCTTGTAACTATGACCCTACAGCAACAATTACAACCCCAAACGCTTGTGTTTATGCTGACCCTGGGTATGATTGTGACGGCGTTGGAACAATCCCTGGCTGCACCGATACTGGTGCTCTTAACTGGAATCCAACTGCTACTATAGATGATGGTTCATGTGAATTTCCACTCGTAGGCTGTACAAATCCTAACTCATGCGACTTCAACCATTTGGCAACTTTTGACGATGGCGAACAGTGTGTAAATTTCCCTGAACCTGGATTTAACTGTGATGGGGAATTTATTGGTGTTACTGTTTTTGGATGTACTGATGCAGCGGCTTGTAATTATGATAACGACGCAACTGACGATGACGGATCATGTACCTACCCTCCTATTGGCCAACCGTGTGGCGGTGGTGGTATTGGTGTTCCTCCTCCGACTCCTCCGATTCCTCCAGCACCAGTGCCTGAACGGCCACAGTTAAGCGTTAACACTACTTCAAAAGGCGTTGTAAGAGCTTCAACAGGAGCCTCTACTTCTACTCCTAATAAATACAGTCCAAGTACCACGACAAAAAAAGACACTGCAAAAGCGTCAACTAAAATAAAAAAATAGCCATGGCTTTTGATACAGAGGATTTAAATAATCTCGTCCTACCTTTTTCTGGTGATGATTCAGAAACGGATGTTATGCTATACTTTACGGACAATAAAAACGAGCCAAGAAGTATCAATATCCGTAGATGCATAGAGACTGATGATTCTTTTTCTGGTAATGCCCCTTCGTACAGCGGACAGAATCTAGAAGATTTTATTACGGCTTGCCCTAGGGTTCCGTCTGTCCCAATAGAGATTGACTACGCTTACGACCTTTCAGACGAGCAGATTATGCTAGAGAGTAATTTTACTGACACTGACGGTTTTATTTTTGCTTATCAAAACATTTATAGGAACGGGTATGTCAGCTCTTTATCAGAATATTCAAAGGTTGCTTTTCCTCCATCTATAGCTTCTCTTGGGTCTAGACCTAAGGAAGAGGTTCTAGTAGAGAATAGAATATCTTTATATATTCCGCGCCAAGGGCTAGAGGTTCGGAGAATAAGAATATTATTTAAAGAAGGGGATGGCGGAACCTGGAAGGTAATAGATGAAGTTAGCGCAGACGTTGACCAAAGTTTACCTAACTATACATTTTTTGGGGCTCCAGCAAATCCAGTCGCTGGGATATATAAATTTTACAACAACGAAATATTTCCTGTTGTCCCGCTAGACGAAGCGTCAAAACATTTTGATAAGCTTCCTGCAAAAGCTCAAACTCAAGCAGTATCTGGCAATCGTCTTATGTACGGAAATTACGAAGAAGGGTTTGATCCCGTTTTAGCCGCAGCAAAATCAACAGTAATATATAAAGAAAGACTTCAGGATTTAGTTACTTTTGACTTAGTAGCTGAGCCTATTGTAGCGCCTAATGGCGCAGGGTCGTCAACTGGCTTTGTTCTCAGCACAGAGGGTCTTCCAGAGGTGATAAACGAGGGGCTATATGAGATAAACATTAATATGGTTCCCAGGAGAAACCTTCATGTTTTTAACACACATAACAGTTACAAACCCTCTAGGCATATAACTTTGTCAGGAGAAACAGACATGAGTGGGACAAACCCTAATTTTACAGGGTCAACGGAAGGTGCTCCACTTTTTACCACACCTACGCAAAATATCCAAACAGACACAGGAACGCCGACTACATCGCTACCTATGTTTGTAAGCGGAAATAGCGGTGCTGGTATAGGGTTTTGGAAAGACTCTATTAACGAAGCAAGAGCCGTAAAAGTTGGTAGCACCCCTTCCGCCCCTTTAATCTTAAATGTCACCTCTATACCTGTAGATATAGTTCTCCAAGTAAACTCATCTACAACTCGTCAAGAGTTAGTTCAAGTTGTGTCAGACCTTCTTACTGGAGCTCCAAATGTTTCTAATCTTCATACATATATAGAAAATAACTTTAATATAACCGTTGTTTTTGCAAACGGAAACACACCTAACAGCGGAGAAGATGGGTCTATAGAATCAGAAGTTGAAATCAACGCAGGGTTAAGTAGCGGGCAGGAGTTTTCTCACCAAAGCAGCAAGTCACAGTTAGTATCTACGTTTAAGGCTATCGAGGAAGAAGGAGTAATTGGAATGGGAGGCTTTTTTATTATAAATAAAGCTTTTGCAAAATTTTCGTTTGAAAATATTCCTACTGGAGATACTATTAGTTTAAACCAGTTTCAAAGAGCCGTTTTCTTAAGGATTAAATCCCTAGAAACAGACTCTTCTGAAGACGCTCTATTAACTTGCTTTCCCGCTCCTGCTAAAGGTTTTCAAACGCCTATTCTTTTAGAAAATACAGGTAACCTAGTAATGCCAGACAACCCCTGGAGGATACTTAGAAATACTAATGCAAACGGTGGAATGACAGTTGATGGGGCGCATATTTTTTGGCCAAACAAAGATTATGCTAACCTTAAAGCTTTTGATGGAACAAGACTGTATACCAATCAAGTAAATTCTTTATTTAGCGAAAGCCCTGAGGAGCACCAAACGGAAGATGGAGAAATAAATGAATCAATAAGCGATTTTTCTACTGAGCGCCATCCTGTAAGGATAGGCAAGTGGTTAGCCTTAAATAAAGAAGCTGTCATTAACCAAGAATTTGAAGAATTTTATAGTGTTAAGCTTGACACTCAACTTAATAATGAAGCTTCTATTTCTGGAATACCTTTAGATGAGTTAGGAGGGGGAGGTACTGTTACATTAGGCTTAAGAAATGGACTTATGTCAGAGCTACTAAAAACTGATATACTTGCATTTGCCTTTGATCTGGAAGGGCCTGGAACCGCTATTGCTTCGGTTTCTGCTAGCACGGGGTGGGATGGATACATGAATGATTTTCAACTTGCTGTTCAGTCAGGGGGGTCTTCTACTCTTTCCGTAATAGATGGTGATTGCGGCCCTGGGGGTAGAAGATCTTTAGGGGTTCCTTTTTCTGATGTGTCTATAGACATTGATGGAGAAGAGGAAAAGTTAGAAGCTTCCGTTTTTGTTAGTGGGGATACGTACATTGGTTCTACTCCATCTACTCAATGGCCTTTTTTAAACGCAGGAGATTTTAATTTTGAAACGTCTGGAGCGCTTTTACCTAAGCATAATCGATATGGCTCAATATGGAACACAAGTCTTTATGGTCACGTTACAAATATGCCGTACATTGACGCCACAGGCAAATACCTAGATGTAACCTCCGCAGAAAACCTTAGTCACAATAGCCTTATAAAACAAGGCGCTTATGACGCTTTATACATAAACGATATTGGAATTACCTCTAATTTTTCATCTTTATCGGACACGGAGCTATCATTTAAAACTAGGTCTACGCATGATTTTGGAATTGTATATTATGATAAACGAGGAAGAAGGGGGGCTGTAAACAAGTTAAAAAGCGTTTATGTTCCTGGATATTCGGATACGGAAAGACCAGACGAAAATAAAGGTTCGGTTGCTATAAAGCTAGAGATTCTTCATGCCGCACCAGATTGGGCTAGTAAATACAAAATTTTCTACTCTAACAAAAGCGAAACTAAAAGATTTATTCAGTATATGTCAGGAGGGGCATACACCGAAAAAGGAGTATCCGCAAATAAAAGCAAAATATATGTTTCTTTAAACTACCTTCAAGGAAATAAAATCTCATACGCTAAAGGATTTGGAGCTAGAAGTCAAGATACGGACGAGCCGACTCTATATAGGTATTCCCCAGGAGATAAGCTTAGGGTTATTAGCTATTATAACACAGACACCGACAGGGATTTTGCCCCTGATGAGGCTGTATTTAGTGTTGTAGGGGTAGAGACTTTAACTGACAACATGGAGGATCATCCTCTATACTCTAGCGAAGGATTTACTGAAGACGACGCAACAAAAAAACTTCAACGTAATGGACAGTTTGTTGTTCTTCAAAACAACCCTCTTTCTCAGGGTACGGGGTTTTCAGCGCTTGAGATTGAAGGTGGAACCGATCTTTGGGGTAATAGATGTTTATTTGAAATAAGCTCACCAAGAAAAGAGACCATAGAGGAAGCGCAACCATACTTTGAAACACTTTACGGAGGCGACATTGCAGTCAATGCGGAGGGACAGTTTTCTCATCAACAACCGTTTGGAGGGCACCTTATAGACGAGGGGGATGTATTTTTTAGAGCTATACCCGCTAATATTCGCCCCTTTGAAAATGGAGCTTTTACAGATATTATTAAAACTAATGATCAGGACGAAGATATTTCAGACTCTAACTTTAAACCGTATTATGTCGAGTCTGAAGGGCTTACAGATTTGCATCGATCTGTAGCTAAAGGGTATGGTAAGCCTAACTTTATAGACCCTGAAGCTTTTAGAAAAAAAATGCAAGCTTCTGTTATTTTTTCTCAAATAACAGACCCTAATAGATTTAAGCTAAAACATACATCTTTTCCGTCTAACGAGGAAAGTTCTTTTCACCTTCCAGAAAAACACGGGTCGTTGAATTTTATTGTAGGTGAAGATGAATATATAACTTCTTTACAAGAAAACAAGGTAGCTGTTATTCCCGTAGATAGAGCTATTACTTCTACTGCTCAAGGTAGGGACACCGTAAATATTTCTGACAAAGTTTTAAATTCAGCTAAGTTTTTCTTCGGAGATGGGGGGCCATCTGGTAATCCTGAATCTGTCTCTTCTGTGGACGGGTATGTGTATTTTGTGGACAAACGAAACAAACGTGTATCTAGAGTTTCTCCTGGGGGTACAACTGTTGAAAACATTTCTGACCTAGGTATGGGGGAATATTTTAAAAGACAGATTACGTCATTGATAGAATCTTCAGAGGATATTAATAAAAAAGACATAAGAATTGTTACTGGTTTCGATCCGATGGAAAATGAAATTATTGTTTCTTTGCTACCTCCAGACGCAATAAACTCAATTAACCAAACGGACTTAGTTCAGCAGCTTTCTTTTCCGTTTCAAAGCGCACCTTTAAGGTCTCCTTTAGCTTTGGCAGAAATAAACAATGATGAGCTATTTGTAAACACCATTGCCTTTGATCACAAAGGAGGGAAAGCATGGAAAACTAGGTATAGTTACAACTCGACTAATTACGCTAAAGTAAATAATAGTTTTATATCTTTTAAACCTTTTGGTTCTAAGTTTGTTTGGGAGCATGGCAAAGCCCCACTAAGAAACAACTTTCATGGACATAGGTATTTATCAATGATAAAAACAGTGTCTAACTCTTCGTCTCAAAGAGGGCTTGGCGGCGCGGCAACTAAGGTTTATAAGGCGCTTTCTTTAGACGGAACCTCAACGTGGCCATCTATAGTTAAAACTGAAAAAGAAATGGGGGTAATATCTTCATTTAACAATTACGAAGGCACAAAATATGCCGCTATGCCTAAATCAGAAACTTCCTCAACCTCCAATGTTAGGTCTATTGGAAATGTTTCTAAGGCTGTTCTTAGTGGTGTCACGCCTGTTATAGGGATACCTGTAAATATTAGAGTTGATTTTGACAAACCTATAAACAAAGGGGCTGTTGATCTTGCTCTAACGACTGAATTTTTCTTTGGAGGGCTTGGAGACGCTGAAAAAATGCCTCAAGTTTTAAACGTAGAAATTTTAAGCGATTACTCTATGTCTTTTGACGTTCCTAACCCAGGGACGCAAGGATTAGCGGACCTAGAGCGCAAGTTAATAGCCGCAAAAGACAAGCCATTAATACATCGCTCTCATTCTGCTATATACGGAGATAACCTTAGGGACAAGTATATTACTGTATCTTCATATAATAATTCCCCAGAACCTGTAGATCTTTACTCTGTAAACCTAGAAGTTGTGGGCTCAAAACTAGATGTTACCACATAATTTCGTAACTTCGCAAAAATATAAAAATGTTAGACTACGTTATCCCCCTTGTTACAGAGTACGAACCCTCCCAAGCCTTTATTCCTTTATTACTTACTGCGGCCCAAGCTGGGGTATCAATAGCTAAAGGTGTTGGAGCAGCTAAGGCGGCAAAAGATGCGGCGACGGTTATGGGTAATAGAGCAGATGAGGATAGCGTAGAAGCTGCACGAAGAAAAGCTGCTATTGAAAGAGGGGATTTAATGTTTGAGCCTGAGAAACTTAAGCTAGCTGACGAAACATCCACCGCGCTTGACACCTCTATGTCTAGGTCTGCAGAAGACGCAGGGGAAGCTTCAAGAGAGATGGCTTTAGCTTCTGCTATTTCATCGGGTAGTCCTGTAAAAGATAGTATGTTTGACCTGTTTGGCGACAAAGCTAGGGAGGGCGCCATTGCGGGGATCCAGGGGCGAGCTGACGCCTTGACAAGTTTTGGGACTGAATCTATGCGTGTAGATGACGCTAACACTACAGCCTTTAATACTCAAGCTTTAAGCGAGTTTAATCAAGCTGATCAAATGGAAAGAGCGGCTAAGCTCGGTAAATTTGCCGCAGACGATGCATACACAGAAGCTGAAAGAGCTAGAAAGGGTGCTCTTTATGGGGGTATAGCTGACGCAGCTATTGGGTTAGTCGGCGTGGGCGCAGAGCTTTATGGTAGCGAGGGTACGCAAGAGAAGATGAAAGAATACAACGACTACCAAGACAAACAAGGTGAAGGTATTAAGGATGATGAGGCTGCTTATGGCCGTAAATTTGAGTTTAAAAACGGAGGAGATATGATGGTTACGGAGGGGGAGTTTAGCCACGAGACAAATAAAAAAGCCATCATAGACGAAGAGACGGGGGAAAAAGAAGGGGAGCTAACAGGGCAAGAAGCCATTGTGTTTAACGATGAGCACGTATCTATAATAGAGGAATTAACTAACAGTGGCGACGAGGAAACTTTAATGGAGTTTATGAAACACCTTCTTAGCCAGCCACAATTTCAAGATCAAGCATAATGGCTAACGGAATACAATATAGCGCAAGCGACTACGGGAACGCTGCTGGAGGGACGGCTCTTGACACTTATAAAGATGAAATAGCTCAATCTGAAAAAGACCTAGCTGCTGTTGCTACGGCGGCTAAGATGTCTGTTTTACAGAAGCAAGAGAAAGACAGGGTTAATGCAACTGCTGTATACGGCAAGGCTTTAGGTAATATGTATGAGGGGGATAGAGCTGCCGTGGAGATGATGAGAGATCATGTGCGAAACCAGTTTGAGTCAGGGGGGTATCAAAAAGATCCTGAGTCTTATGCAAAAGCTGTCGCTCAATTAAATAATATGAGCACAAAGTTTTCGAGCTTCCATACCGAAACATACGGAACAGGCTCGGCAACTGGCCAAGGAACTACGTATATGGATATGCAATTTAATCAAAGCAGGGGGGTAGAAAACCCTTTTGAAAAAGACGGGATGAAGTACAATCCAGAAAACGATCCATTTGATCAAGCGCAAAGCACTTTAGAGTTTATGAATCGCGGTGGGTACGCCCCAAACAGCCTAAGGGTTAATGAAGACGGCATAATGATGGCCAGGGCGATTACTTATAGTCGAGATGGGAACCACATTATTGGAGAGGAAATGCCTTTAGATCAGTTGCCTCATCGTCAGGCAGGTGCACAAGCGTTTATGCCAGATTTAGTAGAGAATAACCAAAGTATGCATGACCTTGCTATGAAGGACAAGGCTGGCATTACCGCTATTCAAGGTTTAATAGATCCTGACACCAATAAGCCATACACGATAGATGACGCTAATGAAAGGTATTTTAGAAACAACGTAGCAGAAGACCCTAGATTTTTAAGAGATATCTTAAGAAATGAAGAAGGCATAACGCCCGAACAAATTGAGGCTTATAGAAATGGGACATCAACATCAAACGCAAAGGACAGAATAGACGCGGCTCTTTATGGGGGCGCGGACAATAAAGGCTTACTTGGAGAGTGGCAAGATGCAGCTAGGTTTGGAACTTCGGGCGACCCAGAGGCGACTCCTACTACTTTGATTCACTCTATCACCGCAAATACAGGAGCTCAGGAGACTGCAACCCCTTATAGTTTTGGTTATGATGTGAATGCAGAATCGATTACGGCAATACCTATAAGCAACACCCAATTTGGAGATTACTCATTAGAGGGAATAAGCCAGGACCATAGAGGCAACAGATTTGTTTTAATCCCTACAAATACAAGGGTGTTTGTGGGTCCTGATGGGGAGCCACGAACATGGGGCTCCCTTAGTGAGGAAGAAAGAGATGAAGTTAGAGCAGATAGTGACGTGTGGGTAATGGAAGATCGGGAAATGCCAGAATATATTCAGATTACAGGAGACGGGGCGACAGATCCGCGTGTTGGAGAGATACTTCAGAATTTACCTAGTGACCTCAACGAAAGGTTCACCAATATAGGCTTAGAGTCTAGAGCTAATTTTGATTCAAGGGTAGAAAATTACAACTTAAATCAAGAGATGCAACGCCAGCAGGACGCCGCGCAAAGAATGCCAGCTCCTAATCCTGACGAAACAGAAACTCCTAATCCTGACGAAACAGAAACAAGCGCTAACCCTAATGTAAATACGGGTGGCGTTACCACTCAAAGCGTTAGAGGAGGGGGGAACATACTCGATCAATTTACAAGTCAACTACAAGGGGCAGAAGGGGCGGTGCCAGCAGAGGCACCAGCAGAGGCACCAGCCGCGCCAGCCGCAGCTGTAAGCACTGCAAGCGCTCAAAACCCTGTAGATGTGCTTACTAGAAGCGAAGGTGAGCCTAATGTAATGAACACTCAAAATGCAGATATGACTGAAGACGATGCTCAGGCTAAACTAAGGGAAGAAGAAGTTGTAGCAGAGGCTCAGGGTAGAGAGGTAGACTACAGCAATGTAGGCTTTGATGAGTTTGATACGCGAGAAGGAGAGTCCGTTGGACAATCTATGGAGCGTCAAAAAAGAACAAGAGAGGCTGTTGAAACTATAAGCGCAATAGATTTTGAAGGTGATTTTTGGAGGAGTAATTACGGAAACCCAGAAGAAACTAAAAAAATTGGGCTTCTTGATCCTTCATCACCTCAATACGAAGCTGAGTTACAAGCTGCAATAGGTAAGTACGGGTACCCTCCTGAAGGTAGTATGCATAAGGCCGCTGCAGATGGCTTAATAGACATGGCTGAGTTTAGCGAAGCCGCAATAAGAAATAATGAAACCCCAGATGTGCCTACTTCAGAAGCTGAGCTCAGACAAAGGCAAGAAGGAGGCTTGATTAGAAATCCTGACCCAGATCAAATTGACATTGCTCAAGGTAACGCTTCAGCGGCTCAAGAGATAATAAACTCAGAAGCCTTAACACCAACGCAAGAATCCAGAGATCTTATTGTTAATGAGATGCAAAACTCTTCTGAGCTAATCTCCGCAGATGATTTAACGCAAATGACGCCAGTCGATCTTGCTATGAAACTCGTCGGAAAACACGAAAATAAAGACAGAGAGCTTATTCAGAGTATGATGGATAGATGGATTGGGAGAGACAAACTTGATGTTACTAAAGGAACTGGAGCTTGGTGCGCAGCTTTTGTTTCAAGTGTGCTCGCAGATACTGGGCATGAAGCTGCGCTTGATCCAGTTAAAAGCGGCGAGGCCTACCCTGAATCAGACGCAAGACGCGGATTTAGCAGGTATAACTACGTTAGAGCACGAGCTTTTGAAGCTATCGGAAGAGCGGTAGACCCCGCTAATGCCGCAGTTGGGGACGTAGTAGTAATTGGCAGAGAAGGTGGAGGAAGGCATGTTGGTTTCTTTAATGGGTATGACTCTAAAGGTAATATTCTGATTCTTGGAGGTAACCAAAGTAATAAGGTAAGTGTAATTTCCCTTAAAAACATTGATGATTTAGTAGCAATTAGAAGACCATTTGAAGGATCTGCAACAGACAGCCAGATTGCTGAACTTTCAGAGACGATAGCTCCACCGACAGGAGCTACAGCATCAAATACAACCTTCAATTAAAAAAACAACATGCCGAACGGAAACGAACTAGACCCATTCTTTGGTGAAGATGCAGCTATGGGGGGCACTCAACAAGAGGAGTCTATTATACCTACTGGTGAACCTGTCGCCGCTGCTGAAGAGCCTGTAGCGCCTATCGAGGAGCCTGTTGCGCTTGAAGAGGAGCTTATTGCTGCTGAGCCAGAGGTTCAGAAGAGTAATCTTCAAGTCTACCTAGACAACATGGAAATGAAGCATATAGACCCTACAGCGGCTAGGGATCTTGCTATCTATGATGGGGGGTTCGATGCTGAAGCGGTGTCTAATGAATTAAATCTAAGGCACGAAGCAAAAAGGGAGCAATATCAGTTAGATTTTGAGTCTCAATTGCAAGAGTTGCGTGAGACAAAACAAAAGCAGGCTAATGAGAATGAAAGGCTAAGAAGGGTTGGAGAAATTACATCCGACGAGTTTGACGTAGGGGCTGCTGATATGGAGTTTAGAAACGCAGCCGACAGAGTAGCAGATCTAGAAAGCATGCAAGCTTTGCTTGCTAACCCAGATCTCAGCGATGCTGATGTAAGAAATATTGAAACTCGACTATCCGATATGTCAGGAGTGCCCCTTGGTAGAGAGCTTGAACTTGAAATAGCGAATAAGAAGTTTTCCTCAGCAACGGGCCCAACAGGCATGGGTACATCGATTGACAGGTTCGTGGGTGGTGTTGTGTCGCCAATTACATCATTTGCGGGCGATACTGCTGATATGATTTTTAGGTCTGGGCAGGTTTTATTTACCGATGCTTCTCAAGAAGATATAGATAGATATAAAAAATTTACTGAACATCTGTTGGGCACCGCCAGAGAGGAGTTTAGTTTGTCTGTAGACGCTCAAAATCTTGTGAACGCAAATGTAGGCTTTGCAACGGATTATAGTGTAGATAGCGCGTCTGATATGCGTCATTTAACAGAGGATGTTTACAGTAGAACTAACGACGATGAGATCTACGCGGACGCTTACAAAGAGTGGGAAGTAGGAGGGGGCGCGTATGAAGAGTATGGGGCTGTGCCAGCTGAAATAGGAAGGTTTGTTATGCCTTTAGCATTTGAAGCTCTTGAGATAGGTGGATATGGCGCTAAATATGCTGCAGATTTTTTTGGAGGTAGCGAAGCAGTAGACAACTGGCTGCATACTTATGGTATTCAAAAGCAGGCTTTTATTGCTGCGAGAGGGGAAGTCTACGGGCAGTCTGAAAAGTCAGCTAATCAAACCTGGACACAAACAGCATCAGACGCGTTTAGTGGCAAAATAGGGGCTGGAGAGCTTCTTAGTAAATCAGGTACGGCTATACTTGATTTAATCCCCCAGTACCTTGGAGCTTCAAAATTTTTAGGGGCACCAAAGTCAATTGCTAAAAAATCAATAGCAAGAAGAGTTGCTAGCCCCGCTAATATTTACCTCACAGCTATTGGAGCTAGAAGCGCAGGGGCGTACTTAGAGTCGCTTGATGATAGAGACGACCTAACAAGAGCAGAAAAAAGAGTTTTAGCCACTTTAATAGGAGCTTCAGAGGCTCTTCTTGCTAGCACATTTAGAAAAGCTGAGCAGGGCATAAGAGGAGCGTTTAAAAAACCCACACCGAACGTGCGAGCAGAAGCTGCGGCTCGCCTTAAGGGTAAATCAGATCTATTAGGTAAGACCGCCGCACAAAAATCAAGAAAAGAGCTTTATAGCGCTATGATTGGCGAGACAATAGAAGAGGGAGGGCAGTATTTAATAGAACAAAACTTAGAAGACATATATGAAATAACCCAGGGCCGAAAAGAAAACATCCGTGATTTTGATTGGTATGGTTTTGGTGATTCCTTAGCAGCTGGATTGCTTTTTGGTACAGCTGGTGGAGCAGGTGCATACAGACAAAGTATGGCTAATAGCGCTATTTTGGCTAAGCGAGAAACTTATAAGCAGGAATTAATTCAGATTCAAAAAGATATAGATGTCCTTCCTGATGGCGCTTTAAAAGATGAGGCAAACAGAATGCTTCTTGAAAAGCAAAACGATTTAAACGCTCTTAACTCTATAGGCAGAAATTTCTATAGTAGACTGGAGGGTGAGGATTTAAAAAAACTCACTGAAATAAATAATAGGCTGTCAGAACTTGAGCATGATATAAAAAATGCAAAGGGTTCAGAGAAGAAAGAATTAATAGACAGATTTAAAAGACTGTACAATCAAAAGACAGAGATAGAATCTTCAGTTATAACCGAAGAAGATTTAGCCGAAATCCAAAAGAACAAACCTAATCCAGACAACATATTAGATAGGATTGAATCTTTAAAGGCTTTAGCTAAGGAGACATCTGAAGAAACGCAAAAGGACCACTCCAAAAAGAAGTCTAAAGATGCTGTCGACATTAACGAAGATTCGGAAGGAGTAAATGAAATGAACTCTTTACTTCAGGAGTATTTAGACATTAGATCTCAAGCAAACAAAGAAAAAGACCCCGCCAAAAAACAAAGGCTTCATAATAAAGCTGGAAAGGCTAAAGAAAAAGCTCGTAAAGTAGCAAACCGCATAGGTATTAATGGGATGGATTTCGTTAATGTGGTTGGAGATGCTCAGGGGGGGAAGTTTAAGAAGGCTAAGCCTGTATCAGAAAACAATCAAGAGTCCTCTAAAGAAAGCCAGTCTAAAGAAGAGCAAGAGGTAGATTTTACGGAAGATAAAAGCACTTACACCTTTGACGGAGAGGGTGAGATGATTTCATCTAAAGACGCGGATTATAGACTGTCAGAGCCAGTTAGAAATGCAATTAACAGGCTTGCTTCAGCGTATAAAAAAACTCTGTCTCCGCTAGGGGCATCTTTACATGCTCACAACACAGAGAACAGCTTCTATGGAATTACAGAAAGCTTAAGAGCAAAAGGCAGGGTAGATCTTCTAGAAAAAGATGGGATTACTTATGGCGCTATGTTCATAAATAATGAAACTGGGGCTATAGAAATACACTTAAACCCTAAAGCTGGGGCAATAGATGTGCGTGAAGAATTTGGACACGCCGTTCTCCTTCCTATTTTAAGGAACGACCCTAAGTCTAGAAAAACTCTTTTTAATAGCGTTCTTGAGATGGCAGGTATGAGGATGGTAGATGGGAAGCCTGAAATCATACCAAATGCAGAATTTAATGCAGCGGCTAGGAAGCTTGTGCAGGAAAGATCTGAGTTTTACGAAGATGCTGCCCCAGCAATGTTTGAAGAAGAGATTATAATAGGTTTCTTAAGAGAGTATGCTTCTGATGGCGGCGCAGCTAAATTTGAAAATGCTAAAGAAAAAGACACTAGAGGAAAACTAAGAAAATTTTGGGATGCTCTTAAAAATATGTTTAGGTCTTATCAAAAGCAAAATTCTACAGAACCTAATATCATAAATTACAACGACTCTTTATTGGTCTTTGCTCAAAAGTTTAATAAATCCACTAAGGGAGTTGAAACTTCTATTAACGCTAGGACCACAATAGCTCCTGATGTAGCTCCTGACATAGCTCCTGATGTAGCTCCTGACATAGCTCCTGATGTAGCTCCTGATGTAGCTCCTGATGTAGCTCCTGACATAGCTCCTGATGTAGCTCCTGACACGAGAGATGATGAT
>MDSY01143595.1_pt1 | contig 13936 bp, 15 predicted proteins | sample 811131 | NCBI WGS metagenome assembly MDSY01 (sample SAMN05326643, study PRJNA326480) | marine metagenome | isolation source: seawater | place: Atlantic Ocean: South West | collected 2010 | reverse complement strand
TAATTTTACTTTCAAGTTTTATAAGTTTTTTTTTTATTTTTATGTTTTCCGCTAAAGTTTTTCTAAGCATAATTATTTTTTTAGTGGCAAATGTGCTCTAAGTTTTTTCATTATTTTCTTTTCTTCATCTGTAATATTTCCGTATTTGTTTTCACCTTTTGCGATTAAAATTTTATTTATTACTGATATCAACTCCCTTTGACCTCTGGGCTCAATTGATGCTGATTGATCTGTTCCGTACATTGATCTGTCTAACGTAACATGTCGTTCTAATGATGAAATATTATATCCAGCAGCTGCAAAAGAAACTGCTAGTCCACTTTCATGTCCACTATAGCCTACTTTACATTTAAATTTATTTCTTAGAAAATCAATTGTTTCTAAATTAGCATCTTCAGTTTTCATTGGATAAGTTGAAACACAATGCATTAATTCAAAAGGACAAGAGTGTTTTTTAAAAATATTTACAGCATTTTCAATTTCTTCTCCGGTTGCCATACCTGTAGAGATAAAAGTATATTTTTTTTTTTCAGCTACATTTGTTAAAAAGGTAGCATCGCTGATCATTGCAGATGCAATTTTATTATATCTAAGGTTAAACTGATCTAAAAAAAGTAAACTACTCAAATCCCAAGCAGAAGCAAACCATTCTATTTGTATATCTTTACAGAACGTGTCAATATCTTGATAGGTTTCCTTGGTAAATTCTAAACCTTCTTTTTGTTCTTTAAATGTCGTGCCCCAAGGGCTTTCTCGTAAACTCTCAAGTTGTTCTTTGGTATATACTATATCAATATTTCGTTTTTGAAATTTCACTGCATTAAATCCTGCAACTTTAGCCTCTTTAATTAATTTTTTTGCTATATCAACATCACCATTGTGATTAATTCCAATTTCGGCAATATAAAAAATTTTATTCATATAATTTTTAATTATTTTTGACTTTATTTAATTTAGTTTTTATTAGACTGTCTATAATCATAAAATTACCATGCTGTTCTTCCTCCATCAACTACAACTACTGCGCCATTCATATACGAAGACGCATCAGAAATTAAATATATAATTGTAGAGTTATACTCATTTTCGTGAGCCATTCTGCCCATAGGGATCAATTTAGATATCTTTTTAACAAAAGCTTTTTTTTGTTTATTGTAAACTCCCCCAAATGCTACAGCATTGCACCTAATATTTTTCTCGTTCCAAAAAGTTGAAGTATATTTCGTTAGACCAATAATTCCATGTTTTATAACAGAGTAGGATACAGGTTTAAAATTTTCTTTTTTTTTATTTTTGTAGATACTTTGATTTGGAGCAATTACACCAAGATCTGATGAGATGTTCAAGATTACTCTCTTTTTCTTTGAATTATATTTCCCAAAATATTTTGTACATAAGAAAGCTGTTGTTAGACTATTTTTTATATCTTTATCCCAGTAACTTTTTTGAAAATTTTCCAACGAAAAGTCGTTATTATTTATATCTCTCGTTTGTGGGTTTAATGCTGCATTATTAATTAAAACATCTGGAATACCAATTTTTTTTTCTATGTGTCTAAAGGTTTTTTTTACTTCTGCTTCTGAAGATAAATCGCATTTTAAAAAAAATAAATTTTTATTCTTAGCTAACTTTGATTTTTTTTTATCCAAAAGTATTATTTTTCCATTAAATTTTAAAATCTCTAAAATAAAGTTTTTTGCTAAGAGACCACTCGAGCCTGTTAAAAGGATTATTTTATGTTTTAAATCAAAATTATTTATCATGGTTAATGTATTAGTTTGGATGCCTTATTTTTTTTTTTTTCGATTTTTTTAATTTATAAAAATTTTTTTTTAGATTTCTATAATCTTCAATATAGTCAATATCAATTATATCTTCTTTTATGAGAAATGGCATAACTTTGCTACCTGTCATTGATTTTTTTTTAATAACTGTTGTTGCTTTAAAAATATCAACATATCCATTCTGCCAATAAGTAATAGGTAGTATTTGTCTTGGGACTGAATGAGATTCTTTAAATTTTTTTGAATTTATTACAGGTTTTATTAATCTTTTATGTTTTAGCCACATTTTAAATGGAGTCTCTTTGGCAACTGATAAAGATCTTAATGAGTCATAATTTTTATTATCTATAATTTTTTTTATGGCTATATCAACTAATCTGATATTTCTAATTGGCAGAGTGGGCCTAAGATGAACAAAATAATCTGGTAAAATATTTTTTTTTTGGAGCCAATTACTTAAGTGTCTAAAAACCTCATAATCTGTTGATTTATCTCCAGAATATTTCTTAGGACGCAAGAATGGTACTTGGCATTTAAATTTTTTTGCTAAGGTGGCAATTTTTTTACCATCAGTACTAATAAAAGTTTTATCAATATATTTTGATTTTAAGCTAGTTTGAATAGGATAAAAAACTAAAGGCTTTCCATTTAATAATTTTATATTTTTATTTGGAATACTTTTCGAACCCTCACGTGCAGTTATAATTCCATAGATTAATTTTTTTTTATACATATTATTTTAAATTTGTTGTAACTTGTATTTTTTTGCACGCAAAATTATATTTAAAGTTTGCAAAGACTGTTCGGCAGATACATCATTGATTATTCTTTTTTTTATTTTTACGAAAAATTGTTTAATTTCATTTATAAAAAGATCATTTCTAGAAATGTTTGATTTTACTGTTGTTTTTTTGTTGATTGCTTCTATTTCAAGTATATTTCTGATTAAATCTAGATTAACTCTTGCTTTGCTAAAAAATAATGAAATATTTTTTTCTTTTTTATCGCTATTACTAGAAAGCAATAAATAAACCTTACATCTATTTGTTTTTTTTGTTTGAAAACTTAAACAAAGTTGTGCCGAGTCTTCTAGTCCTTTGTCAAAGTGAAGACTTCTATCTCTGTATCTAAAACAGTTTTTAAGCTTTGGTTTTGCACCCATTAACCATAACAAACTATTTAAATCGTGTGATTGTTCTAATAAAACTCCTCCACCACTCTTATTTTGGGTTATTAACAAATCTTTATACGTGCCATATTTTCTATATTTTTTGACATTTTCATTCATTATCACAAAACCATTTTGCAACTCTCCATATTTTTTAGATTTAATAATATATTTTAATTTTTGAAGCAGTGGATGAAATAAAAACTGATAACCAATACTAACAACTAATTTTTTCTTTTTTACAACTTTCATTAATTTTTTTAAATTTTCAAAATTATTAGAAATTGGTTTTTCTATAAACAAATCACATCCTAAATTCGCACAAATTAAAGCATATTTAGTATGTTCCGAGCTAGGGTTGCAAATAAAAGCTATATCTGGATTTATTTTCTTAATATCACCAATTGTTTTTAGCAAAGTTACATTGTATTTTTTTAATAAATTTCCATTTTTTTTTTGAAGATTGTTAGTAATTATAAAGTTAGTTTTAGTTTTTTTGTAATAATAAATTTCAATATTTAAATTAAGGTTTTTTAAGTTTTTTAAGTGCCTTTGTCCCGCACTCCCTAATCCAAAAAAAATTATTTTAATTTTTTTTTTTTGCATGAGCTAAAATCATTGGTTCATTAGAAAATCTTATTAGTACATTTAAAGTATTGTTATATTTTTTTTTTACGTAATGAACTGGAAAATACGGTATAGGAAAAAGTGCTATAAATTTTAAAATATATTTTAAAAATGGAAATTTCCAAACAATTGGAAACTGATAAAATTCCTTGGTCGAGCAAACATCAAAATCCCCTAGCAATAGTAAATTATTTAATGAAGACAACGTGAATGGCGTCACGTGAGTATGATCAATATAAAATGGACCCCAATATGTATGTAGCCAGCTAGGTGTTAATACAATTATTGTGCCCCCGGGTTTTAATACTCTTTGTGCATCTTTAATAATGTTTTCTGGATTCCTAAGATGCTCAACAACAGATTTACAAAAAACAACATCAAATTCATTTGTATCAAATTTTAATTTTTCAGTTTCAAAATTATTACATCTGATGTCAAACTCACTTTTTTCTTTTGGATTGATAATGTCAGCTCCATAAACATCAAAGCCTTTCTCCTTAAATAATTTCAAGGTATTTTGAGTACCACACCCAATATCTAAAAATTTTCCTGGCTTTAAATTAAATCGTTTAATTAGATGATCAACAAAATGTACATCATAATTTGTTTTAAATTTAAATTTTTTGTTATAATAAACGTCTAAATAATTGACCATTTAAATATTAATTTTTAAAATTATTCTTAGTTTCATTTCTTTAGATCTTTCTTGAGCTCGTCATACTCATGCATTTTTTTTTTCATAAAATTAATAGTTAAATTAGTTTTTTCAGCTATACCTTTTGGTGTGAGAATATAAACATATCTAACTTTATTTTGATTTTTTTTAAAATTACTTAGCTTGATGTAACCTTTTTCTTTTAATGCATTAATACAATAGTTCATCTTACCTAAGCTGAACCCAAGCTTTTCAGCTAACTTTCTTTGAGACACAGAGGGGTTTCTGTAAATACTTCTTAGGGTTTCAAACAGTTCTTCATTCAATTTCATGTATTTTGTAATTTAAGGCTTAAAATAAACATTGTAAAGATTTTTGTTCATTTTTTGAACGTTCTTTAAGTTATTTTGTTCAATAAATGAACAAATTATGTTATGTAAATACAATGCTAGACAACAAAACAATACTAGTTACTGGTGCCACAGGTTCCTTTGGCCAGGCGTTCGTTAAAAGTATATTAAAAAAATACCCTAAAATTAAAAAAATAATTATATTTTCGAGAGATGAACTGAAACAGTTTGAGATGCAGCAAAGACTCGATCCCAAAATATATAAAAACTTAAGATATTTTTTAGGAGATATTAGAGACAAGGATAGATTGATGCTTGCCTTCAGGGGGGTTAATATTGTTGTTCATGCAGCAGCATTAAAACAAGTTCCAGCTGGTGAATATAATCCTTTTGAATTTATTAAAACAAATATTGTTGGTGCTCAAAACATATTAGAGTCTGCATTATTTAATGGTGTAGAAAAAATTATATCCATTTCAACAGACAAGGCTAGCTCTCCAATAAATTTGTATGGGGCTACGAAATTTTGTTCAGATAAACTTTTTATAGCAGGCCAAAATATGTTTGGAAAAAATAATGGTCTTAAAATTACAGTTGTTAGATATGGAAATGTATTTGCTAGTAGAGGTTCCGTTATTCCCTTTTTCTTAAAACAAATAAAAACAGAAAAATATTTAACTGTTACAGATAAACAAATGACTAGATTTAATATTTCTCTGTCTGATGGAATTGATACTGTTTTATGGGCAATAAAGAATTCAACTGGTGGTGAGATAATAGTTCCTAAACTCTATAGTTTAAAAATAATGGATATAGCAGAAATAATTGCTCAAAAAAAAGTAAAAATAATTGGAAGAAGGCCTGGTGAAAAAATTCACGAAGAATTGATTTCTATTAATGAAGCACCTAATACAATTGAGTTAGAAAAGTATTATGCAATTTTGCCAGAAATAAGCTACGATAGTATTTTAAAATATTATGAAAAAAAATTCAAATTTAAAAAATTTCCTAGAAATTACTCTTATAATAGTTTTGATAATAAAAAATATCTTACAATAATTCAAATTAAACATTTAATTGAAGAATATAAAAACTCAAATTAAAAAAATTAAATTTTATTAAGAAATGGCTTACCCTTATAGCAAGCAAACAATTACGAACGAAGATGTCCAGAAGGTTTCTAAGGTTTTAAAATCAAAACTTATAACTCAAGGACCTGTTGTAAAAAAATTTGAAAAGTCTATTGCAAATTTTGTTGGTGCTAAATATGCGTCAGCTACGAATAGTGCTACAAGTGCTTTGCACGTATCATGTTTAGCCCTTGATCTTAAAAAAGGTGATTATGTCTGGACTGTACCAAATTCATTTGTCGCTTCAGCTAATTGTGCTGTATATTGTGGTGCTAAAGTTGACTTTGTAGATATTGATGAGAATGATCTTAATATTGATATTGAAAAATTAGAGTCAAAGTTAAAGTTAAAAAAAAAATTGCCAAAAATTTTAATTTCTGTTCATTTCGCAGGTCAACCAACTAAACAAAGTCAAATTTGGAAACTTGCAAAAAAATATAGATTTCATGTCATTGAAGATGCTTCACACTCTTTAGGTGCAAAAAACAAAGGTAATTACGTGGGTAGTTGCAGGTGGTCGGACATTAGTGTTTTTAGCTTTCACCCAGTTAAAACGATAACTGCTGGGGAGGGAGGAGTGGCCACAACAAATAATTTGAATTTATATAAAAGAGTTGAACTTTTTAAAAATCACGGCATTTCCAGAGATCGAAAAAATTTATTAAAAAAAAAATTAGATTTTTGGTATTATGAACAGCATCTGTTAGGTTTTAACTATAGAATGTCTGAACTTTCAGCAGCATTAGGTCTTAATCAAATCAAATATATTAAAAAATTTGTTGCTATGAGAAATAAGTGTGCCAAAATTTACGGGAATTTGCTCAAAAATTTAGGGGTGAGATTCCAAAAAATCCATAAAGATAATTACTCGTCTTATCATTTGTTCATTATAGTTTTAGAAAAAAGATTCAAAAAAAAATATAATAATATTTTTAAAAATTTAAGAAAATTAGGAGTAATGGTTAATTTACATTACTTACCAATTCACCTACAGCCCTTCTATAAAAAATTTGGTTTTAAAAACGGTGACTTTCCAATTTCAGAAGATTACGCTTCGAGGGCTTTGAGCATACCTATATATCCTGGGTTAAAAATAAAAGATCAAACAAAAATAAAAAATATTTTAGAAAAAATTTTACTTAAAAATTCAAAGTTTTAAAAATCTAAAATTAATATTATTTAATAATTTAAATTTATGAAAAATATTATAACTACCTATAATAAAAAAACATGGAAACAAGGTGGCAATAATATTATTTTAGGAAAATGGTGTCTTCCTTTTGAAAAAGAAAAAATTATAAATACAAAAAAAATACCCACCCACCACTGGGAAAACAAAACAAAAAAAACTAATGATTATTATTATTTAAAAAAACTTTATAAAAAAATATTAAAAGCACTTTGTTTGCATTTAAACAAAAATCATAATTCAAATTATAGTTATAGGTCTTGGGCCTTAATGCTTTCACCCTGGTTGATAGGTCACTTGACATCTATGTTTGACAAGCATGAAACTTTAAAAAAAAATATAGTAAAGAGTAAAAAATATAAAACTCAAGTTTTAAAATACGATAAGCATGATTTATGTCCAGTTGATTATTTAGATTATATTTATAATAAAGGTAATAAAGATGATTGGCATCACATTTTTTTTGCAGAACTAATTAAATATTTCTACAAAAACAAGATTTTAATAAGTAATGTAGCGCATAAGAAAAAGGAAACTTTTGATAATTCCTTTAATCTAAAAGAAAGTATTAAAATTAAGTTAAGTAGCAACAATAACTTAAGAAAAAATAATTTTTTTTTAGATACAACATTATTAAAAATACAAACATGTTTTCAGCTTTGTTATAAAACTAAAAATAAACCTTACTTTACTTCAAAGTTTAATGCTGAACAAAATAAGATAAAAAATAAAATTAATTTTAACTTAAGAAAAAAATTAAATGAGAATTTTAAATTTAAAACAAATAATAAGTTTGAAAATTTTATTAAAGATTGTTTGTTCGATTATATTCCTTCTTCACACCTTGAGAATTTCAATGATTATGAAAAAAGCGCAGAGAAATTTAAGTTTAACGGAAAAAAAATTATATCACGAGGAGCACATATTTCACTTGATTTTTACAAACATTGGTGTGCCAAACAGATAGAGAGTGGCAAGAAGCATATTATTGCTTTTCATGGTGCTGATTTTCCCGAAAAAATTATAAATTTTGATTATGAATACCAGATTGCTGATAATCTTATAATTCACTCAAAAACATTTAGGAAAAAACATATAAGGTTGCCAGTTTTGAATCTCTCACCGGCAAAGAGAACGATCAACCAAAAGGAAATATTAGTTGTCACTTATCCTGAATCAGCAAAATTTGGCACTAGGGCAGGATTATCCTCTATTTATGGTGAGTCAGTCCTCGTATCCTTTAATTTTTTAATCAAAGCATTGTCAAAATTAAATTCGGATATTGTCAAAATTTTAAAATTTAGAACACTAAATGGTTCGACGTGGGATTTTAATAAAAGAATTACTTATTTTTTTGGAAATAAAAAGATTGATAATAATAATAATTATGTAAGTGCTTTAAAAGATAAAAAATTAGTAATATTAAACTATCTAGGAACTCCTTTCTATGAGTCTATTATTTCAAATATACCAACGATATGTTTACAGGAGAAAAATGCATGGGTTTATGAAAAAAAATTCAAAAACATATTAATAAAGATGGAAAGAAATAATATTATTTTTTATGATATTAAAAAATTTACAAAACATATTAATACCAATTTTCAAACTATAGATAATTGGTGGAATTCCAAAGAGGTTGTTTCTACAATACGGGAATACAAACAGTTAGTCTGTTTGTTTGAAAAAAATAAAAATCTTAATTCTTGGGTTAATTTTTTAAATTAAGAATTAATTTTAAAATTGTAAAAAATAAATGTTAAATATAAAATACATAAATAATATTAAATGATAAAAAGACTATTAATTATTCCTGCTAGACAAAATTCTAAAAGAATAAAAAATAAGAATATTAAAAAATTAGGTGGTAAACCAATAATTAGTTGGTCTATAAAAACTGCTAAGCAAAGTAGATTATTTGATGAAATTCATATTTCTACAGACAGCAAAAAAATTTCTAACCTTGTAAAAAAATTATCTTTAAAAATAAGATTTTTTAGAAACAAAAAATTATCTGGAGATAAAGTTCCTTTAATGGACGTGTTTAAATTCATTATTAATAAATATAAGTCTATTGGACGTGAGTACGATGAAATTTGGTATTTATTTCCATGTTCTCCTCTTATAAATGCCAATGATTTGATAAAGGCTAGTAAGATTTTTAAACAAAAAAAAATTAAGTCACTGTTGGCAGTTTCTGAAAATTCTCCTCCTATACAAGCGTCCTATAAAAAAAAACAAAAATTTTTAACAAGAATTGAACCAAAAGGTTTAAAAATAAGATCACAAAAATATAAGAAAACATATTACGATACAGGGACTTTTGGTGCATTCAAAAAAGAATTTTTTACCAAAAAAATAAAGCTAAGATTTTTTGGATATGAAATACCAAAATGGAGAGGTATAAATATTGATACAATTGATGATTGGGATTTAGTTAAAAAAATATTTAGAAAAAAATTAAATTAAGGGTAGTTTTTAGGAAATTAGATTAAAATTTTCTTTTAGATTATTTTTAGCTTTTTTCCCTGTTTTAAATATTAAATCTAAAATAGATAGATTTATCTTGTCTTTTTTTGCATTTAGAGCTTCAGCTGTATAAGAAAAATATTTAATCTTAATTTTTGTTTCCGGAAAAAAGGTATCTTCTCCTAAATATTTTTTTGCACCATCTGTTGAATAGTACACATCACATTTCATTTTTATTAATATGTATTTTAATAGTTCTGTTTTCTTCAATTTATCAACATTTCCTAATTCACTTGCCATTGATATTTTAGTCTTAATATCAAGATAATTACAAATTGCCTTGATTAAATTAGTATTTAAATCGCAAAGATATTCATGTTTCTCTTTAAAAATTTTTTCAATTATAAAAAAAAAGTCTTCAAAATATTTTTCACGTTTGTAAGAAAAAATAATCATGTTTAAGAACTTTTCAACATCAAAATGTTGATAGTCAATTAGAACTTCATTTATATTTTGATTAAATTTCCCTTTTGTTAAGACCGGCATGGTAATCAATTTTGGAATATCGTTAATCAATAAGTAATTTCTTTGTTGCCAGCTTCTTTTGTCAAATTGAACATTATCTAAAAAAATAAATTTATCTACATTGTTTACTAATGCAAAATATCCCTCGTATGGAAGAAAAGTAGGCTGACTTATAGCAATAATCATATTATTGATTTATATACAGTAGATTTACAAAATTATAAAATTAGAAATTATTAATGTTTACTCCAAACAAAAAAATAGCATTTAGAACACATATTTCTATGGGGGTGGGCCTAGGTCATTATTCTAGATTAGAAAACTTAGAGTCGAACCTTAAGAATAAAGCAATATGGTTTATTTCGGGAGAGAGAGAAACAATTAAAAAAATTTATAAAAAAAAATTTTTTTATGTTGATGGAAATCTTAAAGAAGAAATAAAAATAATTAAGTATTTACTTAAAAATAATATTAAAAATTTAATTATGGATTTAGGATTTAAAAAAAATATTTCTTCTGGAAAAATTTATAAAATACAAAATATTTATTTAAAATCCGGAATAAAATTAATTTCTTTTGATGATGTCAGACAAAGAATTATTAGTAATATTTCAATTATACCGTCTGTCTCCTCATCAAGATTAATTTCAGTAAAATCAAATAGATCAAAAGTTTTTTGTGGTCACGAGTATAATTTTTTTTCCAAATTTTATAAAAAAAAAACTTATAGTAATAAATTTAAAAAAAAGATAAAAAATATTTTAATTACAATAAGTGGTACAGATTCAAAAGCTGTTGGTTTTAAAATCTTAAGATTGATAGCAAACAAAAATTATAAATTTACCATTGTGTCTGGAAAAAAAATAAATTTAAATTTAGAAAAAAATAAGATTATAAAAAAAAATATTTCTAGAATTAATATTCTTAATTTTGTTTCTAAAAAGAATATGCTTAATCAAATCAATAAATCAGACCTAGGTATCTGTGGCCTTGGTATTGTAAAATTTGATTTTTCGACTTTACAAAAGCCTTTTATACTTATTTTAGAGAAAAATGATTTGAAAAATATTCAAATTAAAGAATTTTTAAAATTTAAAAATTGTAAAGTTATTATTGTAAATAATAATTTTTTTAATTCACATGATAATAGTCAGATATTAGAATATATTAAAAATTTTCAAGAGCAAAAAAAAAATATATTAAATTCTAGCAAGTATTTTAATAAAAAAAAATTGATTAAAAAACAGAAAAATTTATTAAAGGAAATAATTAATTAATAATATGATTATAAATAATAAATATTTAAAGGTAAAAAATAATAAATATTTTTCATACGGAAAAACATTAATTATTGCGGAAATTGGCTCTAACCATAATAATAAATTTGAAAATATTAAAAAAATGATTTCGGTTGCAAAAAAATCTGGTTGTGACGCAGTAAAATTTCAGCTCTTCAAAGCAATAAATTTAGTCCCTGTAAAATCTAATGCCTATAATATTTTAAAAAAAATTGAACTTCCTGATAATTGGATTCCAAAAATAAAAAAATTTTGTAATCAAAAAAAAATTTTATTTGCCTGCAGTCCTTTTGATGTTGATGCTATAAAATTATTAAAAAAAAACAAATGCGATATTTTAAAAATTGCTTCACCCGAAATAAAAAATCTTGAACTAATAGAGCACGCTGTTAAAACTAACATTCCAGTAATAATTTCAACTGGGGATACTAATTTAGAAATTATCAGCAGAGCTCTGGATGTAGTTAAGTCAATTAAATCAAAAAAAAATAGTGTTGCTCTATTACATTGTACTTCTGAATACCCTGCACAGATAAGAAATATAAACTTAAAAATGATAAAATTCTTATCTAAAAAATTTATGAATATACCAATCGGATTTTCAGATCACTCACTTGGCATTGATTTTAGTGTTGCTTCAGTTGCTATGGGAGCTTGCATTGTTGAAAAACACATTACAATTTCTCGAAAAATGAGCGGACCAGACCATTTTTTTGCGATAGAACCTATGGAATTAAATGAAATGGTTAGTAAGGTGAGAAATTTAGAAAAATCATTTGGTAAATTTAAAAAATTTAGATTGCCGTCAGAAAATACTATATATATTTGCGCGTTTGCAAAGAAGGGAATAAAAAAAAATTCAATTATATTAAAAAAAGATATAGCTTTTAAAAGATCTAAAGTAAAAGGTGTAGAGTTTTATAATCAAAAAAAAATACTTTATAAGAAAGCGAAAAAAAAATTTAAGCAAGATGAAATGTTATTTTAATATCGATGAATAAAAATCTTTATATATTTGGTAATGGTGACATGGCTGAAGTAGTTCACTATTATTTTAATAATCATTCTGATTTCAAAATTGAGGCATTTGTAGTTGATGATGAATATTTTAAAGATAAATTTTTTTGTGAAAAAAAAGTTTTAACCACGAGTGATTTTTTAAAATTAAATAAAGATAATATTTTTATTTTTGTAGCTTTAGGTTACAGAGAGTTGAATAAAGTTAGAGAAAAAAAATATCAATTCTTCAAAGAAAAAGGATACAAGTTTGCAAGCTATATAAGTAATAAAGCTACAGTGCTTAATAATGAAAATATAGGTGAGAATTGTTTGGTTTTAGAAAACAATGTTATTCAACCATTTGTTACTATTGGGCATAATGTAATTATTTGGAGCGGAAATCACATCGGGCATCATTCAATTATTGAAGATAATGTTTACATTTCCTCACAAGTAGTTATTTCTGGAAGAGTAAAGGTGTGTAAGAATTCTTTTATCGGTGTGAATTCAACTTTTAGAGATAATATTAAAGTAGGAAGTTTCTCTATTTTTGGCGCCGGATCATTAATTTCAAAAGACACGGATGACTTCAGCATTTACAAAAGTGATTCTAGTATAAAATCAAAAATTCCTAGCAATAAGATCAAAAATCCCTAGTATGCAAATTAATGAAATTTATTAGTCACGGATTAATTTTTAAAAAAAAACATTTTCCTAAATGGAATAAGACACACGCCTGGGTACCTACGCCTATAATGATTAGTAAAAATATTTGTAAAGTTTTTTACGCGGGGAGAGATAAAAACAACTTAAGCAGCATAGGTTCCTTTGATGTAAATTTAAACAATCCCACGAAAATTTTAAATATAGCTCAATCACCTTTGCTTGAGTTGGGTCCGCTGGGTCACTTCGATGATTGTGCAGTTCTTCCAAGTCAAATATTTATATACAAAAAAAAGTTTTACTTGTTTTATATTGGGTGGACCCAAGGTGCAAAAGTTCCGTATATGGCTGCGCTAGGACTAGCTTGTAGCAATAGTTTAAATAAAAAATTCAAGCGTATTTCATTAGCGCCCATAATTGGTAGATCTAATATTGATCCAATATTCACGGCTTCATGCTTTGTTCAAAAATACAAAAAACATTTTAAAACTTTTTATACATCTAATTTAAAATGGTCTAATATTAATAATGTTTTAGTGCCTAAATATATTATTAAAGAGGGATTTTCTAAAAATTTATTGGACTGGAAATACAAAAAGATTGCAATAAATCATAAAAATAAAAATGAAATAGCCTTAACAAGACCATGGTTACTAAAAGATAAGAATAAAAAATCTGTAATGATTTATTCTTATGGGCAAATGAAAAATAAAAAAAATAATTACGAGATTGGAATGGCTTACAGTAAAAATGGAAATTGGATAAGAAAAGATAAAGATATACAAATTTTAAATTACAAGGACAAGTTTGACGATAAAACTCAAGAGTATGGTGCTACCGTTTTTTACAAAGGCAAAAATTATATTTTCTATAATGGAAATAACTTTGGCGAAAAAGGAATCGGATTAGGAATAGAGGAGTAATAAAAAAAAGCCTACAATTTCTTGCAGGCTTTTCTCTTTTCTTTGTAAAATAATATCAATTTATATTTTTTAATAAAAAGTGTTTTTCTTGATACTGAAAATTTTTTTCAGTGCATAAATCAAGCCAATTGAGCTATTAGTACCGGTCAGCTACAC
>MDSY01069511.1_pt1 | contig 13936 bp, 8 predicted proteins | sample 811131 | NCBI WGS metagenome assembly MDSY01 (sample SAMN05326643, study PRJNA326480) | marine metagenome | isolation source: seawater | place: Atlantic Ocean: South West | collected 2010 | reverse complement strand
TCAAAAGCCTTGACCCCCGCCGCGACGATTTGAAGCTGCCCTGATGAACTTGATGAGTCTGGTGAATTAGATGACTCATCGCTTCCAGATGCACCGCCCATCACGAGCGCCCGCGCCCCGGGCGAGAGGTAGTACAGCCGCTTCGGGTTCTTCTTGTCTCCGCTGCCTTGCGCGCGTGTCATGAGCCCGTGCTTCAATCCAGACTGTTTGACATCAAGGCCGTACTGCCTGCTCATAGATTCTAATATCTCAAGGCTCTCAACCGCAACCACGGGCGCGACTCGGTTACTTTTGTGCCAATCCCCGCCGTCCCACCCGCCGTCCCGGTTGTTCTTGGCTTCCTTTTGTTCCATCTCTGATGAGAATGTGATTCCGTTTTCGTCCCCAGGCATCTCTTTTATCTTTTCAATAGCCACGATGAAAAAACCCCCGGTGTCGTCTAAATGGGGCATGATTCGAACGCACCGCTCGAGTTTTTGTTCTTTGGCTGTTGAATTAGAAGGAGGCCACATCGAATCAGCTAATCCTTTTTGTTTTCGAGACTGGTTACTCACGGAAGGATCGTCGTGCCACCCGAAAACATCACCCACTCTCCAGTTGTGCATGCCTGGTCGGCGTTCCAGCCCGGGCAGTTTTTTACACACGTCAACCAGCTTCAACGCGCCTTTTGAACCCTTCAACAAAGCGCTCACCACGGCTTCGTTCTCAAGGGGGTTCAAACTACACGTGCTGTACACGAGCCGCCCGCCGACTTTCAACAGCCGCGCCGCGTGTTCCGCGATTGACAGCTGCAGCGTGTGCAGATCAACCCCCGACGCGGGGGTCCACTTCTTCCACAAATCGGGACTTTTGCGCAGAGGGCCGTCGCCGGAACACGGCACGTCGGCTAAAATGCGGTCGAAGCGGTACACAGAGTTGTTGGTATCATTTTTATTGTTCTTTCCATCGGAAGTATCGTTATTTTGTCCATCATCACTCTTTTGCGTTTCCCGTAAAAAGGGAAACTTCTGCGCCTGGTGGTTGGTGACTAGTAAACATGGAGAGTTGCTCCGCTTCGTCTGGTGCGTCAAAAGGTTCGCGCGCTGAAGCGACGCGTCGTTCGCCACCACGACGCCGGTTGGTATATTTTTAACGGAAGACGAAGAGCCGGATCCACTAGAATTACTCTTCGCGTGCAACATTTCGAGCAGCTGAAACGTTTTGCTCCCAGGAGCGGCGCACATGTCCAGCACCCTGTGTTCTGGTTCCACGTCAAGCAGCAACGGCGGGATCATGGAAACCGCTTCTTGCCGCGTAATCGCGCCCACTTCATTCGCCCGGACTATGAAGTTGCGTAGGGTTTGTAACCCCTCGGATCCTTTTAAGGCGTCTTTCGGGATGTCGATCTGCCAAGCTAACGAATCGGGGTACCACTTCAAACACTTCGGGGGCCTCATGTGTACGTTGTCCCTTGTGACTTGGGGAAACAGCTCGTCTACTAGCTTGCGTTTGGTGCTCTCCCTGAACTTGCCGCTCATGTTCACCCTGAACGTTAATGGTAATGGGGTTTGGAACGACTGTAACATGGTCTGCCATTCCTCATCAGCAACAATCCCTTGCGTCTGGTAATAGGACTCAAACTTTTCGTTCCGTAAGTTTGCAACCTTGGATTGGTCGAACGCGTCATCCACCGCGAACCCGTCGTGACCCTCACCGAGCTCGTCATCCTTTAGCTCGCGCTGGCGCTTGTGAGGGGAACCGGAGCCTCTTCCTCCGCCCCCACCACGACCTCCATCACGGCCCCCGAATGATGAGCGACCGCCGCCGCCGCCCGAATGGAATCCACGGCCTCCACTGCGTCCCCCCCTTCCGCCCCTTCCGCCCACGAACATCGGGCCCGGCATTGTGTGTGTCCGCCGAAACGAGGTAACGCACGGGTGTAAGGCCCGGCGCGTGCGTGTGCAGCGCGCGGTCGTCTGGCGGACGCAGCACAGGTGAAGACAAAAAGTTCCCGAAAGAAAACTGGCTGACGTCATTATTTTCAGGTTTTAGGGCAACGACACAAATAGGCGCGCGCGGCTGAAAGCACTCCGCGGTTGGCGATAGAGGTCGATGCCGTCAGTGGTCCTCCCCCCGCGCGGTGCGATCGGCGGCGCGGCCACGGGATCGCGGCTACGGGCTCGCACTTGTCGTGCCACCCGTCCAACGCGATGTTTCGTTCGGACAAACACGGCGGCTTCGAAATCCGTCGGTGTGTCCTCCCGCCGCCGCCCAGTGTCGGTCGCGGCGCGTCTCCCCGGCGGGGCGAACCAGCCGGACGGCGCCCCTGACCCTAATGCCAACAGACCGGAAAAAGACAACAACGAAGATGCGTTCATGACTTGGTTACGTGAGGACCTGTCGATTGGAAAGTCTGGCAAAAAAGTAGCCCGGCAGTTGTCCTCCCTCCCTCTTGCGATTACCGAATTCCTCTCAATCGCCGGCTTCTCCGCGCTGGGCACGGTAATCGAGCAGAACAAAGGCACTGCTTGGTACGTTCGAAACTACCCCACGGAAACCCCCGCGTTCGGGTTCATCGACTACCCGTTCATTTTGAACCTGGGGCTGGACCACATATACACCGAGTGGTATTTTTTGACTCTATTGGCCGCGTTGGCAGCGTCGTTGACGGCGTGCACGTTCACGCGCCAGCTACCGGTGTGGCGAGTCAGCGCTGACTGGAAATTCATGGACAAGCCACAAACGTTGTTAAAAATGGAGGAAGCGGAGAGTCTGCCTAGGGCGCGATCCGAGGATTTAGCAGAGCGATTAGCCTCCAAAGGGTACCAGGTGTTTCGAAAGGGAAAGGCCATGTATGCGTTCAAGGGGTTGATTGGGAGGTTAGCGCCGATTGGCGTGCACGCTGGATTGCTGTTGACCCTAGGAGGCGCGGCGTACTCTGGGCTGGGCGGATTAGACGGATCTGTGATGGTCCCGGAAGGATCTTCGTTTGAAATCGGCCAGGGGTTACGCAGAGGTGCTCCGTTCGCGCCGACTCCAGCGGCTGCTCGCGACAAAGTTTTAGTCAACGACTTCACCATCGAGTACCTGCCGAACGGCCAGGTCTCTCAATTCTTTAGCGACCTCTCCGTGGTGGACGGCGAGTCTGGCCGTGAAAAACAGCGGAAAACGATTTCGGTAAACGTCCCACTGCGACAAGGGGGGGTAACCATGTACCAGACGGACTGGGAAATCGCCTCCATGAGGGTCAAAGTGGGGGAGGCGAATGCGCAAACTTCAGGCGACAAAGGACCCGCGCCTGATTCAGAAAACTCGAGCGATGATACTCTAGCAGGTGACACTAAAGCCGATGACACCCCATCCGGCGACTCCCTGTTCCTCCCCATGGCCAACCTAGAGGGCCAGGGAAACTTCCAGGGACGGATTTGGGGAACGTTTTTGCCCCTGAATCCTGGGTCTGAGGATCAACAATTGAAAAAGAAGGGCGTGAGTTTGTTGGCGCGGGATTTTCAGAGCGTCGCGATTTATTCATCAGATGGCGAATTTGTGGGCGTCCGAAGGCCCGGCTCCGGCCGACCAATCACCGTAGACGGCTTGCAGTTCATCATCGAGGACATGAAGGGCAGCACTGGCTTGGAATTGAAAACCGACCCGGGCGTGCCATGGGTGTACGCCGGCTTCGCGGGGCTGATGGTGACGAGCTTTTTGTCGTTACTAAGCCATTCGCAAGTCTGGGCGGTGGAGGAGGTGGGCAGTGAGTTGTTACACGTCGGTGGCCGGTCCAACCGCGCCAAGGAGGAGTTTAAGACAGAGTTAGATGAGATTCTGGACGATATGCCGGAGTATTTGTAGTAAGGTTGACTTGAAGTTATTAGATGCGTGTTATGAAGCATCCACATTCGTGTAAAAATAGTCGCAAGCCATTTTCATCTCAAGTCGTTTCATTTAATTCGGTGACATGACCGTCTTGCCATCAGATTGTGCCGCGCAGTCGGAGACGCCGGATCGTGTTTGGTTCCGGTCGTCCCCGTTCGGACACAATGTCAGAGTCTCGGCGGGGCAATGAGCTCGCTGAGATGAGCTCCGCGCTACGCGCGCACGCCTCGAAGGCGAACCCGACGAAGGACCAGCAACAATCGCGACGAGGCCTTTTCCAGCGCATAATCCAGTACCTCACCATCGGAATAGACATGTCGCCCCTGTTCAGCGACGTGATTATGAACGCGCACACCAAGGACATGGCCACGAAGAAGATGCTTTATCATTACCTAACCTTCTACGCACAGGCGAAGCCCGAGATAGCGCTGCTCACCGTGAACACGCTACAGAAAGATTGCGCGGATGAGGACCCGGTGGTGCGAGGACTCGCGGTGCGATCGATGGCATCAATTAGGGTGCCTGATTTGGTGGAGTACCTGGTGAGTTTTTACCAGCAGCACACGCACGCATGGTGCTATACTACCAGACGTGACCACGCCCAACACTTTTTACCATGCCTGCTACCTTCGGACCCAGCCCGATGCACCTCGGGAGGCAAGCAAATCTAAATCTGACATCTTTTTGCGACGAACTGTTTTTCTGCCCTAAATGCAACAAATCTCTGACCGCCTCGTCTCACCCTCCCCCTTACAGATCGGCGCCGTGACAAACGGCCTGAACGACCCGCACCCGTACCCCCGGAAAACAGCCGCGCTTGGCGTGTTAAAAATCTACGACCTCGATAAAGAATCGCTATTCGAAACCGAGATTCTCCCCACGATACGCAAAATGGTCTTGACGGATCAAAACGCGGCGACCGTCGCGAATTGCGTCACGACGTTGATCGAGATCGACGGAGCAAACAGTCTCGCGACGAAAAAGATTGTTTACGGATTGATAAACCGAATTAAGGATTTTACTGAATGGAGCCAAGTCACAATTCTTGAGGTCACTTCGTTATATAAGTGCAAAGACAAAACGGAAACGTTCGACGTGATGAACGCGCTTGAAGATCGGCTCAGTCATAGTAATTCCGCCGTCGTTCTCGCGACGGTGAAGTGTTTTTTGCGTGCCACGACTGATCTCCCCGACGTGCACCAGCAAGTCTTCGAGCGCATGAAAGCCCCGTTGCTGACGCTGGCGCAGACGGACCAAGTAGAACCTGGGAGTGTGGTGTGGGCACACCTGCACTTACTGACGTTACGCGCACCACCCCTGTTCGCGAACGAGTACAAATCCTTCTACATCCGAGTAAGCGACCCGCCTTCGGTAAAAAAGCTGAAGATCGAAATGCTCACCGCGGTGGCTGATTTCAAAAACACGTACGAGATTTGCGACGAATTATCCGAGTACGTCGGGGATGTGGATGTCAGCATATCGCGGTGTTCAATAAGGGCGATTGCGAATATCGCGTTGGATGGCGATCGAGACGCTACCGGTCCGATCGTGGACCGCCTAACCCAGTTCGTACACCACGGCGCGCCGTACGTCGTCGCCGAGACTTTAGTTTCGCTGGTTTTAGTGACGCGAAAATTTTCAAACTTCATCGACCACGTCGTGTCTTCCATCGCTAACCTAGAACTGGATGATATTGAGGACAGTGACGGCAAGCAATCGCTATTGTATATGCTCGGTACGTTCGGGGAGTTCATCCCGCACGCGCCGTACCTGTTGGAACCCGCGCTCGACGCGTTTCAGGAAGAATCCAGCTGCAACGTGAAGTGCGAGCTGCTGACGTCGGCGATGAAACTTTTCTTCAAGCGCCCGCCTGAAATGAAAACAATGCTGGGCAAGGTTTTACAAACGGCGCAAATCGACACGGACCAGGACGTGCACGACCTGAGTTTGTTGTATACGAGGCTATTACTAAAAGACGTGCATGCGGCGGAGCGAGTGGTGTCAGGTGTCGGACAAGGAAACGAAAATAAACGCCCTGAAATCGCACGCTTCTACGACGCAAACGACCTTTCGGAAAAGTTTTCGTCGCAAATTTTCGACGAGTTCAACACGTTATCGGTGGTGTACCGCAAACCCGCATTTATGTTCGCAGTGGATGAGAAGGACGTGATGGTTAGAGCGCCTTCCGCTGCGGATCTGGTTGGAGTCAGTGGCGTCAGTGGGGGGTCCGCGACTCAAGGCGCGAGCACTGCGGGTTTCGCCAGCGACTCGCTGATTGACTTTGGAGGCGAGAATGTTGTCGCAAGCCGTGCTCCGGGTGACCGCGACGCAAACTTGCTGGACTTGATGGACGTGCCCCAGGCGTCGGGCATGTCGGGCATATATCAGCTTGCCGGGCTGGAGGGCATGGCACCTACTGCTCCTATTGCACAAACGCCCACTCCCCTTACGTTACACCAAGCGCCTCAAATGGACCCGGGCGTGTTCCAAACGCGTTGGGGATCGTTGGCGGCGACGCCTGGGTGTGCCAACGGGGCTATTACACTAGTACTGGGCCAAGGCGCCGTATCACTCACGTCCCCTGCGCCTTTAGTCGAGTGTTTAGCCTCAAAACGGTTCACGACGATCGCCAGCGGCGGCGACCCAACGAACGGGATCAAGATATTCGCGCACGCCGCGTGCGATGATCTGACTAATTTAGGCGGCCAGTGCGTTTTCCTCGCAGAACTCGTAGTCCACCCGGCGGCGCGAAAGGTGTTCGTGACAATTAAATCGGACGCGAACCATGGGTTGGGAAATTCGGTGGAACGGGAACTAAGTGCAGTGCTCCAGGGATTCGGGGGGTAGCAGGGATGTGGGGATAGAGGACAACTTTCACTGAGATAGACATTAGAAAAATTCGCACTTGTGAGAAACCGAGAGCCAAATCAACCTCCGTCTCTCGTTTTCGACGCCGACCTTCCCGAAAGACACGTCCTCGCGCCAAAAAGCGTCGTCCGCCGATCGCCGGCCCTATGCGCAGTGGGTGCGACACACAGTTCGCGGCGGCTAGTGGAACAGAGCGTATCCTCGGACGGTTCACGTGAGTGCGTGGATACACCTTGTGTACGCCTCTGGACTGATACTCGTATCGCGTGCCAACACACATCTCTCCGGTCGAACGCCGACGGTTCGAGGATCGGCGCCGGAAAAGGCATCCAAAGATATGTGGCGCGGGTCTTCGCGCGCGTTCGCCATCGCGCGCACTTTGACCAGCGCGTGCGCCTCCACGTCGTGCATTGGAAACATTCGCGATGCGGTACCGAGTATCAGTGTAGGCCTAAACCTACAACTGCACAGCTGGCGTTCCAGCCAGACTCTGGGGACGTCAAGACAAACGCGTTCCCATTCGTCCAAATCCGACCCATCCTCCCAAGGCTGGTCCCCGTACCAGTACGAGTACAAGACCCCTTTGAGTAAGAAACCAGCGTACAAAGGCTTTGCGGACACCAAGGATGACGACATGGGTTTCGTGGAGGTTGATTTTTCGTCCGTGGGCCTCGCGAAAACGAGCACCCAATCCCCGGTAAACCAGAGAAAAGATCGCGACGACGGCGACGTGGACTGGGCGAGCATCGATTTCGACAAAGTATGTCATTACAGGGTGGAGGTCACTACTGCTGCTGTCAGGGGCGCCGGCACGAGTGGCCGAGTTGAATTAACATTAATTGGCGACAAAGGGGTTTCGAAGCCCATTCCCCTAGAGTACGATCAGGGCTCCGGGCCAGGGTTCATGCGCGGCGCGACACTTCCGTTTCGAGTCGTCAATTTCAACGACGTCGGCAAGGTGAGTTCCGTTGAGGTTCGGTTGATTCCTGAGCTATCGCAAGTGGGGCATGGGTGGATGCTGGAGACAATTTCCCTGACGTCTGAAGAGAAGAACACAACGCAGGTGTTTCGATCCAGGAGGTGGTTCGGGGAATCCGACTGCGGGGGGATCAGCGGCCCTTTGCAGCAGCTTTTAAAAAAAACAACCGAGGACGAAGCTAAAAAGAGCGCCGCCGTCGCGGACGGGTTGAAGAACCGACCGCGCATGAACCTGCAAATCGTTACCGGCGTGGCTTGTGTCCCGCACGCGGACAAGACCAAGGAGGGCATGAAAGCGAAGATGCAACGCGAGTACGGGTTCGCGGGTGAGGACGCGTACTTCGTCAAGCGTAGGGATGTTGTCAGAACAGAACCAGAAAAAGGAGACAAGAAAAATAAACCCACGACCGATTCCTTCGTCGCCTTCGGCGTCGCGGATGGCGTCTTCATGTGGCGCAAGATTGGTATCGATGCGGGGATGTTCAGTAGACGGCTGATGGGCGTCGCATCGGAGGTGTTTGGGGGCGAAACCGGAGAGGAGACGCTTGAGAGCGACGGCGAAGCGAAGAAAATCGGAGCGCCCGAGCAGTTGTTGTCCGCCGCATACGCAGGCGTCACGTCCGAGAATATCAAAGGAAGCACCACCGCGTGCATCGCCACGATCGATGCGGCACATGGCGTGATGCGAACTGCAAACGTCGGGGACTCCGGGTTCATGTTAGTGAGGGGCGACCCAGGACACAGGGAAGTCGCGCACCGATCACCGCACCAGGAACACGAGTTCGGAAGGCCGTTTCAGCTCGGACACCACGACGCCAGCGACAGTCCTAATGACGCGATGCTCACCACCTTCCCATTAGAACCAGGCGACGTGATCGTCATGGGTTCCGACGGGCTGTGGGACAACTTGAGCGAGAGCGAAATCCTCAAGGTGGTGGAGAAGTCATTCAGAGGGACGGGGTACCAAAGAGGCATGGGCGCTGAGTCCAGACAAGCTGTGGCGAAAGCGTCGGGCGCCGTGGTGTCCGCCGCGTACGCCGCATCAATGGACAAGCGACGCACGACGCCGTACTCGCTCGCTGCGACGGAGAACTTCGACATGGTGTACAGCGGAGGGAAGAAGGATGACATCACCGCGCTGGTGGTGAACGTAGGGTAGGTAACGGTGAATGTGCATTTTAATTTTTCGATTATCAATACGTTATCGCCCCCGTCGCCACGCGTCTCTTTCCCACTCTTCGCGTCGCCACTGGTCTTCACCGCGCCTGTCGCCGTGTCGACGCGTGGACATGGCCATTCGCAACGCCGCAGCGCACGCTTCTAGCTCCTCAACTTCGTCACCTACGGCGGATTTAGAGTAACCAACAATTGGTTCGCGGTCAAAGGAGTCACGGTTCCGTGGGTACGTACTATTTTCACGCTCACCCCTCTCCGTCATTTTGGATGTCCTCTCGACCCGAGTAGCAGTAGCCATGTGCGCCGCCTCCACTGCGTGCTCCTCAGCCTCTTTAAGTTGCTGATGCAGTCGGTCAGCATCCTCACGCATTCGCTCGGCATCTAATCGCATCGCCTGCAGCTGTTCCGTGAGCAGCCGGTTTTCCCGCTCAGTTTCTTCCCATACAACCGCCGCCGCGTACAAGTCGCTCTCAAGCGTTTCGTTTTGACTTTCGAGAATTCTCGACCGGTTCGTAGCCTCACGAGTTTCCTCCATCAGCGCTTCCATGGCATCCAGGCGGCCGCGCGCGTGCAGAGTGGACACTGTAGAAGTCTTCATGGAGTGGTGCTTTCCGACCGTGGACGTGTTCTCCATAGCCCTCGGCTTGGACGGAGATAACCCGCCCATGATGGAGGACACCTCATCATCCAACTTTGAAGAGTACTCCTGAGGCAACCCTGGGGTTCTATCCACGCCCAACCAACGCGCCAGAGAGTCGTCCATCTGGCCGTACAAAGGGTGAGTTTTGGAGTACCGCTGTACAGACTTAGAGCTGTTTGTTGTGTGCTTTGAATTTGCGTTTCCCGAGTCAGAGTCGACGTCCGCATAGGCGTTTGAAAAATCACGCGTCTCTTTCACATCCGAAATTGACGCCTCCGCCAACGCCCGTGCCACCGCGATGTCCGCCAACCGCTGATGCAACGCGCAAGCTTCCCTCTTGGCTTTGTCTCCAGACATGACAAGGTGCCACGTGCGAAACGCGAGACCCAAGGTGCGCGAGGGAGACAGATTGTACACGGTTTGAACAGCGGAGGTTTGGCTTGTTTTATCTGCACGCGTCTCAACGTTTACATCCCGCCACCGCATAAACACTTCCCTCGTCGCTCGTCGTTCGCGTAGCACGTACGTTTTGCGTTCCAGAAAGGCAAGTAACGCATCACGCGCGCGTCTCTGGTCGTTTGATTGGTTTTTGTCGTTTAAGTGTGCGTGCGTTGAGGATTGCAGTTTGCGGTTGTGCGCTGAAGAAACGTTCATCAGATCATCGTGGGTTGCGATTTGGATTTCAAGGTTTGGGTCAAAATCCAGCGCCCTGGCGGTGGCGCGCAGAGGGGTGCGTGTGTCGAGTTTAGTTTCGGCTTTTTCACCACGGTCACCGTCATGTGTCGCGGCATCATCAGCGTAATCAACACCCGCGTTCGTGGCCTTCGTGGCTCGCGCTGCGGCGGACGCGACGACACCCAAGATGGTCTCAGCGTCGATTACTGTGACTTCGCGAGGCGTTGAAACTTGGTCGTGTTCCACACGTCGAGAAAGCACGCCCGCACCTCGCGAAGTGTCCTCAGCGCCCGCCGCGTTCTTCGTGGACGGCGCGACGGAGCCGAACGCCCCCGTCGTTGATTCCTCCTCGCCGCTGGTCCACGCCCTCGCGCGAGCCTCCCAGAAGCGCTTGCTCGGAGACGACTCGGAGGACGCGAATGCATCGGTAGAAACGGGGGAAAGCGCGTACGCCGCGTCCAGGGGACCGGCGGGGGTGACATTGAAAGAGCCCATCTTCATGCCATCATCTCCGGCCACCGACGGTACCGTCGGGGTCGACGCCGCCATGCCTCACGTGCGGGCGAGACTGCGCGAACGCCGCGGACGCTTCCAAGGAAACAGCTTTTTTGAATTACAAGTTCACGATACTCAAGTTCGTCTCTGCTTTCCACACTTTCTCCGTTTCGATTTTCACGCGCTTCGACACCGCCGCTGATTCAACACAAACAAAGTGTTTCCACATCTCCCCATCCAGCGTTTCGTGCGGGTTCCACACCACCGTATCGCTCCACCCCGCGGTGTTTTCCACCGCCACCGCGGCACCTGTGCCGACGTGCAGAAGCGCTTCCGGCTCGGTGTCGAAGTAAACGCGATCGAAAAGACCGACGGATGGACCGAATAACAACGTATTGCTCGCTACTTTTTCTTGCACGTTGTCCACATCAATCGCCTTGTCGATGAACTTTTTACCCTCCAAGCCTTTGACGAACACCTTGCTTTGATCCCCCGCATCCACAACCTCAACATAAGTGTGCAAAGCCGCGGTGAATTCAATCGGTCCGTCGTTGCCGCGGCCTTTTTTGTCTTTCTCGGGGTTCAGCACGCAAAACTCCACTTTTAATTTATCCCGGCGAAGCGTCACTTCGTACGTCGCTTGGAACGCGTGGTCCCACATTCCCCTGGTGTACTCGTTGTCCTTGAGCATCAGCATGACTGATGGTTCGGGATCATCGGGGTTAGGGTCCGCGGAACTCGAAATCACGCTCCAATCCAAGTTGCGCGCGAACCCGTGCTGCTGCATTTCATCCGAAGGGCCGAACCGGGGGAAACACAAAGGGATGCCTCCGCTGATCGGCTTGCTTCTGTCGAACACCGCATCCGATCGTACGTAAAGCACGTCGTCTCCACTCGGTAAGCACCAGGACGTGCAATTCGCGCCGAACAGGTACACCTCCGCGGATGAGCCGTTCTTGTGCGTCAACACGCACTTCGGGAGCCCGCCCTTTCCAAGCGCGAACGAAACGGAGCCAGGGACGGCGAACGCCGCGGTGGCATCCTGCACCACACGCTCGCTCAGCGCGGAGGCGCGGCATATGCCCGAGGTGCGGCGGCGGCAGGGCACGCGCGAGCGCACACCAAAGGGGGCGCACAACGAAGCGCGCGCGAGAGAAGCCATGTAGTCGCGGAGCGCTCGCTGAAATGACATACCTTGTGATGCATATGTGACAACTGTTCAATCGAAGTCGTCGTCGTCGTCGTGATTTCGTTTCGTTTTAATTCACAAGTATCGGCTGCTCCTTGGAGCCTTCACCCTGGTGCGCATTGTTTGTCACTGGTTCGTCCTCCACCTCCGCCCCTTAGCTCACTCCCCTAGCCCACGGCTCCACCGCTATCTGGTTCGACAATCTCAGTGCCTGCTCACAGTCTTTACTGACTTTCAAAGTGCTTTCGCCGACTTCGAGAATGTAACTCGACGTTTTTTTTTTAGTTTTCAGAACTCGCCCCTTCTTGCCTCTCGCTAACAGCCTTTCCGGTTCGCACAGCGTGAACACGTCTGTTTTATACAGCAGCTTCGTGCCCCCCCCGAGCCGCTTCCTTAAGGTCAAGCCTGCGCGTAAGACATCCGCTTGGTCTCTGAAGTCCCTGGTGTAGCAAATAACGGGCGTGCCGTGTCCACTTGTCCACCTGGCCGGCCGTCTGTGTAGCCACCCGGCATGACCTTCGCCGCGCTCACCTCGCCCGCCTCCACCGCGGCGCACGCCTGTAACACCGCTCGTCCATATATTCACAAGGCACGTTCATGACCATCCACTTGCCTGAGAAATTCAACGTTTCTCTTGGAGGGGCGGGAGGCCCGATTGGGTTCGTCGAGTATGCGTATACCCACGGAATGGTGTGGTACTGAACTCCATTTACAACGATTGGTTTTGAGTCAACTCGTGTCGGCTTATACTTCTTCGCAAACTCGTTGGGGCTCGTGGTTGGGAGGTGCGTGAACCAGTTGGAGGGGTGCTTAAGGTCGAGCTCAACCTCATCGATGAACGTAGCACGCGGGGGGGGGGGGGGCGGAGACGGATTCCTCGACCGGAAGGGGCTCTACGGGAGTGGGTGAGGGTGGGACCATCTCCTGCTTGTCTTTCGGGGGGTCGACGACCACTTCCTTCTTTTCAACCAGATCTGAGGTTGATGGAACCGGCGCGTCTCCAGTCTCCAGTACTGGAGGGCGTTCCGCAGCGGGCGCTATAGGATATCCGCCGCTCGCGAGCATCGCACGCGTGCGCTTGAGCATGAGCGGCATCTTGAGAAGGACGCCACTTCGAAGCCGGTGCGCACCCGAATCTGACCGGACACCTCAAAAGTCAGGTGCGTTTTATTTCTCGTGTCCCGATTTTGAAAGTGAGGACTGGTTTCAATTTTGAAACCAGACATCCGATCAATCTTGACCGATCTCAAATTCCGTGCGCTTTTCGTCTCTGGATAAAGTTTCCGAAAGCATGGCGGCCGAATGACGTCACTGTCCGAGCGCGCGTCTCGCTGTGCTCAGTAGACTGGGAAGCCTCCCGAGAAGACCTTTCTTTTCCCTGATTACCCGACAGTAGAGGAAAGTTGGAGCCGAAATGTTGACCGGCGCGGCGATGGCGGCCGTGCCCTGCCGTGCGGCAGCTCCTTTCCCCACTCTAGATGCCATTGGTCTCGGCGCTCGATCCTCCGCGGGTGTCGGCGCCGGCCGCGCTGTGCTGGGTCGCCCCGCTGTGGCGCGCCGCCCCGTCCCCCGACATGGCCCTACCCCAACCAGAGCCGGCGAGGCTCTGGACTGGGAGAACGACGACTTCGTGCCCGCGGGCAAGGCGAACAAGAAGAAGAAAGCCAAGGGTGGCAACAAAGCGCAAGCAGCGAAGCAAAAGGCTAAGGCTCCTCCTGCTGAGAAGCTTGACTGGGAGAACGACGACTTTGCGCCTTCCGCGAAGGCTAAGAAGAACAAGAAAAAACCCAAAAAGGGTGGTGCTGTAGAGGAAGCGCCGGTGGCGGAAGCGGCTCCGGTCGTCGCGGACCCTACGGTGGACGAAGCCTCAGACGCAGCGGATGCCACGCAAATCGCCGCGGAGGCAGCACAAGCCGCTGCTGAAGCCGCCGCCGCGGCGCAGGCCAAGGCGGCGGCTGCGGCAGCTTCGGCAGCGGCCGCCGAGCCCACAGCAGAGGAATCCGAAGAGGAAGTCGAGGAGATTGACGAGAAGGCTCTTGAAAAAGCCACCCAGGCCGCTA
>MDSY01024633.1_pt1 | contig 13936 bp, 7 predicted proteins | sample 811131 | NCBI WGS metagenome assembly MDSY01 (sample SAMN05326643, study PRJNA326480) | marine metagenome | isolation source: seawater | place: Atlantic Ocean: South West | collected 2010 | reverse complement strand
AATGAAATTGATGTTGTTATAGCATGTATGAATTTTAATTTCATTGGAGGTTCTATGGGATCAGTAGTTGGAGAGAAAATATCCAGAGCCATAGATCATAGTATAAAATATAACAAGCCTTTTATTTTGATTTCAAAATCTGGAGGCGCAAGGATGATGGAAGCTGCATTATCCTTAATGCAAATGGCTAAGACTTCAGCAAAATTAACATTGCTTGCTGATGCAGGATTACCGTTTATATCTTTTTTAACAGATCCTACTACCGGTGGTGTTACAGCTTCTTATGCAATGTTAGGTGACATCAATATTAGTGAACCAAATGCGCTTATTGGATTTGCTGGACCGAGAGTTGTTAAGGAAACAATTGGTAGAGATTTACCAAAAGGGTTTCAAACTGCTGAATTTGTTCTTGAGCATGGCTTCTTAGATTACATTGTTTCAAGAAAAAATATGAAATCAAAAATATCTCAATCTATAAATTTATTTATGAATTAATTTTCAATTCAAAATAAAAACTAAAAGCCTCAGTATATCTGGGGCTTTTAGTTTTTCTAATAAAAAGTAAGCCAATCCTTTAGGAAGTTGGAAAGGCTTTTGTACAAAAAACATAGGAGGTTTTAGGTATTACTTATATTTAACAGGAGTCTTCCCGTTTTTAAAAAGCTTAGGAGTTGAACTTCCTTTTGAGCTTGATGATGAACTAGAACTACTAGAGCTTGATGAGGAACTACTTGAACTTGAAGAACCACAATCTCCCGATGATGTGCTTGAATTATCATAGTAATATCCGTCATCATAGTCGTAGTTATTGAATGTATTATAACAATCAGATATTTCTATTTTCGATAAGTTAATTCTTACACCAGCACTTATTGTTACTAAAAAAGGGTTCGATTTTGGCTCTTGATAATTAATTAACTCACCATCATATGTATATGATTCGAAATTGATGTATTTAACTGATTGATCTGATCTAACGACACTTGCTCCTAGGTCAAAAGAAACAACATCGTTTAGTTTGATGTAGGTCCCAATTTGAGCCCCATATTGAAAAACTCTAGTTTTATATAAAGTTTCATTCCAAAAAGCCGTTCCATCCTCTTGTGTGGAGGTAAAATCTAAATATTCATTAGTATAATATCGAGCTCGACCTATGTTTAATCCTACATAATGTCTAAAAACACCCTTTTCCATCACTCCATTTAGTTTAAATTGCCAATTATACCAATTGTTACTTAATGTATAATCCCCTATTGGTAATTCAGCTTTTCTTGTTCCATTATTGTTAATAAGCCAATTAAACCCAAATTCAACACCTATTTTATTTAGGCCCATTTGAGTGTATCCTAAACCAAATTTTGCACCCCAACCATCTGAATAATCAGCAACACAAAATTTATCTAACGGAGATGTATACATGCCGCTTGTTGTAAAATCAAATTGGGCTTTTACTGAATAAGAAATAATTAAAGTTAGAAGTGGAATAATAACCTTTTTCATGATTTTAGTTTTTAACTAAATGTCAAATACCATGCCAGTAAGAAGTTTTGCATTTCGTTAATATTATGGCTTTAAAAAAAAACAGTAAGAAACTTAATGTAAATTTTAAAAAATATAATTTTGGAAAAGGGTTAAGTTAAAAATCATTTTTTCATCTTTATTAACATATTCTAACTTTGCACGACCATTTTTAATGTTTAAACTTGTACTAACTAGGGAATATAAAATCATGAGGAAATATTTAGCCATCGCAATAGTTTTAGCAGGACTAACACAACAATTAATTGCTCAAAAACAATCAAGTTTACTTTGGGAAATTTCTGGAAATGGCCTAACATCAAAATCCTATCTATATGGGACCATGCACGTAAGTAATAAAATAGCCTTTCACTTGGGAGATACTTTTTTCATGGCACTTGATAACGCAGAATTAGTTTGTTTGGAATCGGATCCAGGAACTTGGATTAAAGAAATGTACAACTCAGACAACATGAGTAGATATGGGAGGGGTTCTTCCTACAGATCCGAAAATTTCTATGAAACTGTTGTAAATTTTGAAGAGCCACAAAAAAAAGATTTAGAAAAAGCCTTAAGACAAAAACATTCTCTTGAAAATGGTTTTTTATACCGAGGTTCTAATTATAATGGTGAGTACGAAGAAAATACGTATTTGGATCTTTTTATATATCAATACGCTAGAAAAAAGAAGATTGATGTTCTAAATCTAGAAGACTTTGAAGAAACAAATAGAATTCGAATATTGTCGATGCTTCCTGATGAGGACGAGGATGATGAAGAAAAGCAAAAGCAAAAAAACAAAAATAAGAAAAGCTATTATTCCAAATGGAATAAGGACATGAGTGTTAGAGAGGCTATGGAAGACGCATACCGAAATGGTAAGCTAGATGTCATTGATTCAATAACAAAAATGACAGCTAAATCAGATAAGTATCTTCATTATTTCCTTCATGAAAGAAACAGGATTATGGCTGAAGGAATTGATACATTAGCTCAGCAAAAAAGTATTTTCATTGGTATTGGAGCAGCTCATTTACCTGGAGATAAAGGTGTTATTAACATGCTTAAAGACATGGGATATACCTTAAGGCCAGTAATTAGAAACAAGTCAGACTTAGCTAAAGAAAAGAAAAATGAGATTGAAAAAATATTTCTTGACATTCCTTACAAAAAGTTCACAACGCAAGACGGATACATTTCGATGAAGATACCAGGTCAACTATACGAAACTAAAGGTCGCTCTAATGATTTACAATATTTTTATCCTGACATGGCTAACGGTGGTAATTTTTTTGTTTCAAGATTTCAGACCTATTCTCCTTTAAATGGAACTAGCACAAAAAAATGGCAGCTTAAAGTAGATTCTTTGCTATTTGAAAATGTAAAAGGAAAAATAATCGATCAGGAAGAAGTTAAAGTTTCTGGTTTTAATGCAATAAAAATCTTAAACAAGACAAGGAGAGGAGATTTTCAGCGAAAACTAATTGTTTTCACTCCTTTGGAAATCATTTTCTTTAAAATGTCTGGTACAGGTGAATGGGCAAAACGATACGGAGAAGAATTTATAAACTCTGTTCAGATTAATCATCCTGATGTTAAGACTACAAATTATATCTCTCATTTAAATGATTTTGAAATTACTTTTCCTGGAGCTGCAATCAATACTGCGCATGCATTTGATATTTCAAATGCTCCGCCTAAATATGACGTGCAATCTTTTACAACTTTTGATAGTTCATATTACATTCTTCAATCAGACTGGTTAATTGACTATAGTTATATAGAGGAAGACACCTTTGAACTTTCATATTTATTCACCGTTTTTGCAGATCAATTAGATTCTGTGGAATCCATTAGGACAACAGAAGTTAAAGGAAATAGCGCTTCAGGTTGCATTGTAACTCAAGAAGGGGATTCAATTTTCCTTAAATCATACATTTGGAAAAATTTCTATTACGTTTTAGCAGCTAAGAGTAATTATAAAAATGCAAATTCTTTCTTTAGTTCATTTAAGTTCACTAATAATTACAAAGAAGATGAGTATGTGAATTATCATGATACTGTATTAAATTATACAGTATCTACTCCGGTAACACCACCAGAACTTGACGATTTATATAATTATGTTAGGAAACAATCAGTTTTAGAAAAAAAAGAAGACTGGGATTACGTTAAAGAATATAGAAACTTTTTTTATAAGAAGAACTACGAATCAGTTAATGTCAAATACCTAAAGCATAGCGATTATTATCATTTTGAAACTTTAGAAGAATTTTGGAAGGAGGAGTTATTTGAATATTTGGAAGGCGAATATATTGTTAAGAAAGAAGAATATGATAATAATGACTCCACCCCTACTTCACATATAATTGTATCCGATACTGGAAGTCAAAAATTAGTCGAAATTTTAACTATTGTAAATAAAGGAGTTGTTTACACAGTTAAAGCTGCATACAATGGAGCCCAACCTCGTTCTAAATTTATTTCTACATTCTTTGAAACATTTACTCCAGACAGAGATACATTATTAGGAAAAACAATTACAATATCAAATGCTCCAATGTTTTTTGCTGATTTAGCGAGTGGAGACTCTGCAAGTATTGATAGAGCTGTTAATTTAACAAACCGAATCACTTTCACAAAAGATCATGTTGATAGCATGATTTGGTACATTGATAATTTCGAATTTCCAGAGGAAGATGAAGAAGGTACTGCTGATTATTTAATTCAGCGTTTAGGTTATATTAAACATCCTAGAATTGTTAATTACTTACTTGCTAAGTACGAGGCCTCTACTGACGATTTTGAAAAGCAATTTTCAGTGTTAAAAGCATTAGCTAAATATGGAACGAAAAAGTCTTATTTAGCTATGAATAAGTTAATGCTTCAAGAACCTCCTATTACTAGAAATGAAAATCCTATTGAAACTTTCTTTTATTACTTAGATGATTCTATATCATTATCTTCTAAGCTATATCCAGACTTGTGGGACTTATTATTATATGTTGATTACCGTGAATCCGTTTATAGTCTAAGCTCAATTTTATTGGATAGTAATCTAATTAAATCTAAATCATACAAACGTGAGAAACCCCTGATTTTGAGAGAAGCCAAAGGAACAACAACTTCAAATAATTCAGGTTCTAATAGTTCATATGGTACTTCAATAAGATTAAAAGACACTGATTTTATTTGGAGTTTTGGAGAAAGGAAGGAATATCCTATTAGCACAATTGATCAATATTTAATTACTCAGTACTTGAAATTGTTAATGCCTTATTACAAAAAAGACAAAAAAGTAGCTAGTTATATCAATTCATTATTAGTGCATGAAGAAAGAGATTACCAATTTGTGGCAACTATTCTTTTAACGCAAAATAACATTCCTGTTCATGATAGTTTATATCATAACCTTTCTGAAAGCCCTGACTACAGATTCGCATTTTATAAGGCTTTAAAGTTTATTGGCAAAGAAGATATGTTTGAAAAAGAATTCTTATCTCAGCAACAGATGATGGAGTCCGCTATATTTGCTTCATCTTCTATTGAAGAAGAAGATAGTGTGAAATTTATTGGAAAGAGATACATCAAAAATAAATTCGATGAAGGTTATGTTTATTTCTTCAAACACCAATCGGACTATAATAACAAATGGTATATTCACTACGCTGGTTTACAGCCAAGAGATACATCTATTGTTGTTGAAAAGTCAAACCTTGATTATATTGAACGAAAAGCTTCAAGTGTTTACACAGAAGCTGAGATTGAAAAAGAGATTGATGATTGGGTTAAATACCTAAATCTGATTGGTAGAGAAAGAGCAACTAATAATAGCCATTCAGATTATTAATGTTCGATATAATATATTTGAATACAAGCAAAAAAAGAAGTATTTAATGCTACTTTTTTTTAAAAACAGACACTACTTAATAGTCTTCATTTAGTTCTTTACAATATTTAATATTAGTCTAAATTCTCTAATATAACTTCAAAAAATTAAGGTCTATTTAATTGGTTTAGCTGTATAATACATAATTCGAAAATTAAAGCGATTTATTAAGTATGTCCTTAACGTTTTCAAGTAACTCAACAGAAGCGTCAATCTCATCCTTTCTAATTGAAACAGACTCTATATTGGCCCCAATTGGAATGCCCTTTTTTAAAGAGAAATCGACAAGCTCTTTAAAAGTTCTAACACAAGTATCTATCGAGGCTCCTAAGATATCTTCAGAGTTACTTAAATCGTTCTTTAGCCATTTTGGAAAATGAATACCTAACCATTTCATAAACTCCATTGTTTTTTTAGAGCCGCATGGTGAAAAAGTCATCATAATAGGAACTAAAGGCAGATTATTTGCTTTTGCATAATAGTAATATTCAGAAAGCATGTTTTTAGATGCTTCTACATTATAAACTGCCTGAGTAGTAAAATAACTCACGCCACTCGAAATTTTTGTTGCCATTCTCAAGTGTTCATCCTGTTTAGCATAATGTCTTTCTGGTATAGCAACTCCTCCAACCGGCATACTTAATCCAAAATCCTGTCTCAAAGAGTAAGCTTCTTCCATCGTTAAATCGGTAGATTGAGAACTTGTTGAATTTCCTATAAAAACTCCTAAATCTCCATTATTCACATTATTATTCATCCAATTTTTCAAAGATTGTTTTGAATGCTTACCAACAACTTGAAAAAGCACTTTTGGTAAATTTAGATCAGAGAGGAAATCACCACTATACTTTTGAGGTTCAAAAGTAGGTAGAAATGGAAAAGGTCGATCATCATCGTTTCGAGATGATTCATCTTGTATATCATACAAAACAACACCATCAATATCCAAACTTTGTATTCTTTGTATATGTTTAGTAGCGATTTCGCTTACTTTAGCAATGTCGGTATTTTCCTTTGGTGGAGTCATTCCGTACAATAAAATCCCTGCTTCCCTATTTAAAATCTTATCTTTTAACATAAAATAAATTTTCACAAATGTAGTTCGAACTTTAGAAATTAAAGAATATCAAACTGACAATTACATATCAGAATCGTTAATAGTCTCTAAATAGTCATCGATCATTTCGATTACATCTTTTAAATTTTCTTTTACAAAAGGAGTTTTTAATTTAGCCACATCAATAAGATCTGTAAAAGACAAGCTTCCTCCATGATTACATAAGTTTAAATAATCAGACCAAGCTTCAGCGAAATTTGTTTGACTTTTCTCCCAAAATTGAAAAGCACAAACCTGAGCCAAGGTATAATCTATATAGTAAAAAGGCACCTTAAATAAGTGTCCCTGCTTTTGCCAAAACCTACCACTTAATAAATACTCGTTGTTATCTTTATCAGAAGTTAATCCGTATTTCTCTTCAATTTCAAGCCAACCTTTGTTGCGCTCTTCAATTGAAATAGTTGGATTTTCATATACAAAATGTTGAAATTCGTCAATTGCAGCGCCATATGGTAAAAAACTAAGCGATCCACTTAAATGTGAAAACTTATACTTTTCTTCGTCTTCCTTAAAAAAGTTTTTCATCCATGGATAAGTAAAAAACTCCATACTCATTGAATGAATTTCACACGCTTCTAATGTTGGGAAGTAATATTCCTCTAATGGTAATTCTCTACTTCTAAATACTTGAAATGCATGCCCTGCTTCATGTGTTAAAACATCAATATCATGAGATGTGCCATTAAAGTTTGAAAATATGAAAGGATACCCATACTTACCAATAAACGTGCAATAACCACCTGCCATTTTACCATCTTGGGCTTCTAGATCCATCAAGCCTTTTTCCATCATAAATTGGAAAAATTCATTTGTTTCACTAGAAAGCTCTTTATACATTTTCTCTCCATTTTTTATAATCCATTTCGAATCACCTTTTGGAGTTGGATTTCCAGATTTAAATTTAAATCCAGCATCGTAATATTTCATATCTTTTAAACCTAGTCTAGATTTTTGTCTATCCTTTAGTTTATTAACAACAGGAACTACGTATTCATGTATTGCTTTTCTATATTCTTTTACGTCCTTAGAACTATAATCCGTTCTACTTAATTTTTTATACCCTAAATCAACATAATTTTCATAACCCATTTCAAGAGCCATCTTGTGACGTACTTGAACTAAATCATGATATAATTGATCAAACGATTCTTGTTTTGTTTCTAAAGCTTTGTATAGTGCCTCTGCTGATGTTTTTCTTACCTCTCTATCTGATGATGACAATAAAGGGGAAATATTACTTAATGAATATTGCTTCCCCTCAATTTCTATCTTTATTTGAGCAATAATCACATTATACTCGGAGCTTAGTTTATTCTCCTCTTTTAAAAGATGTATTGTTTTATCATCAAATGACTCAACAGTAACTTTTGCTAAATTGAAAAAATGAGGCCCAAACTCTTCAGATAACTCTTTCTTAAAATCACTTTTAACTATTGCCTTGTAATATTTATTAATAATGGCATTATAAGCAGGTGAGTTTTCATCAAAAAACTTATTTTCAGTATCAAAAAACTTATCTCTTGTATTGATTGAATGTCTAATACTTGCGATTGTTTTACTGCTTTCCATTTCATTTCTAACATCTCTTATTTGATTCATTAAATCAATTTGAGACTGTGCAGATTGCGCTTTTGAAAAATGTTGGATCAAAGAATTTAATTTAGAGGTTATTTCTTTTAAATTCGGTCTTGAGTATGGTAAATTTTGAAATTTCATTTGGTATAAAAAAAAAGGCTCACCAAGGTGAACCGTATATTTTAAGATATATGTTTATTTAAATTCTTTGACCGTCCTTAAATCTTACAAGAAAAGCTCCTTGAAAACCATTTGATTTAGCCTTTTCTATTGTTGATCTAGCTTCAAACTCTGAGGAAAAATTACCTGAGTAATATTTGTAAAACGACCCAACTAATATAAAATGTACTTCGGGTAAATCTCCAAAAACCTTTGGATCTTTTTCCGCTGAGAATACACCTAATTGAACTTTAAATACAACTTCAGATTTAGTTTCCTCCAAAGGTTTTTCAGTTTTAATTACTGCAGTGTCCTCTTGTTTTATTTCAGTTCCAGGCGCACTTAGAGAGTCTTCAACTATCTGTTGACTTCCATTCCCTTCTTCATCTGTAATCTCATTATCTAAAATACTTTCTGCCATAGTATCTCTAACAATTGCTTCCGTTGTTATCTTTGGCACTACTACAGGACCTTTATCCGTATCAACTTTTTCGGAGACCTTAATAATAGAACTCTCAATTTTGTACTCAGACCTTTGATCATTTTGGAGATAATAAAAATTTCCATCAACTTTAAAATCACCATTTTTTTTTCCTTGATAGATTAATTTGTATTCGGCTACAAAAGATTCGCCCTCTGGCATCGTCAACCAAATAATTCTAACTTTTCCGTCTTCAAAAACAAAGTTTCCAAAAGCTGAATTTAATTCTTCTGCAATAAAACCTTCTGGAAGGCTTTCCATCAGTTTTGCAAAACCCTCCTCACCTTGTTTATTTATTGTAATTGTTACAATAGCAGATTGCCCTGGTTTAATGTCTTTTGGAAATATTTTTCGTTCTACCTTAATTGCAAATGAATTAAAACTAATTCCTATGATAAAAACCAATAAAATATAAAATTTACTCATATTGTTAATTGTAATTAAAAAAACAAATATAGTTGTCTTCAAGACATTAAAATAATAAAGTTATATTAATTATTAACTATAATTTTTTAATTGCATTGTATAAAAAACGCCTATTTCTTATGTTTAGGATCAAGAGCATCTCTCAAACCTTCACCAATTAAATTACATACAGTAAGCGTTATAAAAATAGCTAGCCCAGGATAAATAACAAGCCACCAAGCTTCAAACTCTGACCTTCCAGCACTCAGCATACTACCCCATGTAACCATATCTGATGGTACTCCTATACCTAAAAATGAAAGTGCACTCTCTGATAGTATTGCAGAAGCAACACCAAAAGCAAAAGTCACGAATACAGGAGCTAGACCATTTGGTAAGGCATGTTTAAATATAATTCTTAGGTTTGAATAGCCTAAAACTTTACTAGCTTGAATATATTCTAGGTTTTTTATTCTAAGCATTTCAGCTCTTACTAACCTTGCTACTCCAGTCCATCCAGTAACACCTAATAATAAAATTAAAATCGCTAATTTCCCTTCAGTTACAATTGTAGATAAAGAGATAATTACAATGATAATTGGTAATGAATTTAATACTTCCATCAACCTATTTACATAGGAATCAATTGGAAAATAAATTTTCTTTTTCAAAAATCCTCCTATGGAAAACATCTTCCCTAATTTAGAAAAAACGAAAACAATTAATCCCCAAGACAACATACACAGAAATAGTTTTATAATAGCAAATATTGGATTATTTCCAAAAGAATATTCAATACTATCTAACCAAATATATAAACCATAGAAGTAACCAATAAAAAGACCTATCCAACCAAAAACAAATTGAAGTCGGGTAATTTTAATTTGATCATCACCAAAATAACCCGCAGTTGAGCCTAAAGTTAAACCTATAAAAAAAGCAATAACTGTTGATACAAGCCCTACAAGCAAACTAATCTTTGCACCGTGAATAATACCCGATGCAACGTCTCTACCTAATTTATCAGCTCCCCAAAAGTGTCTTAATCTCCTAGGGAGTTCAACCATCTCACCATCCGAATTCAAAAGCCTCTGTTCTTTATTTGGATCTGCATAATCTCTGTTATACTTATCCTGACTTGTAGGAGAATAAGGGATCAATGGCCACCAAACATTTTCTAAATTTATTCTTCTCCAATCAATATTTTGATAACTAAATTCAACGGTGTCACCAGACACTTCGTCAAGGAACTTTTCTGAAGCTGTTTTGTCAAAATAAGTAGTGAAAGCAGGGTAAAAAGATTCACCTTTATATTTTACATACAAAGGCTGATCATTGGCTAATAATGGGCTTAAAACAGCAATTAGTGTTATAGTTATTAGTAGATAAAATGAAATTAAAGCTGGTTTATTCTTTTTGAATTCCTTCCAAGCATATTGACGATATGTTAACTGCTTATCATTCATTTTTTACTATAAGAAATTCTAGGATCTACAATTACGTATAAAATATCCGCAAATAGATAACCTATTACTGTTAAAAAGCCAGTCAACGTAAATACTCCTACAATTACAGGAATATCTACTCCTCGTATAGCATCCATAATAGAGCCGCCTAATCCGGGAATTCCGAAAATTGTTTCAAGAATTACCGATCCTCCTATTGCCGCGGGAAATATACTTGAAAACAAGGTAACTATAGGTAGCAATGCATTTCTCAAGCCATGTTTTAGCACTACTTTCTTTTCACTTAAGCCCTTAGCTCTAGCAGTCCTTATATAATCTGCACTTAAAACATCAACCATACTTCCTCTGATAATCCTACTTATAAAAGCAAAAGAACTGTAAGTAAACGATATTAATGGTAAAACAAAATAAGGTGCTTGATGTTTAATTTTTTCTATACTATACCAGGACCATTCATAATTATATATTTCAGCATCGAATATTCCATTTGAAGGGAACCATCTTAAATTATCAGGATTAGCGAATTTGTAAAGCAACCAAGTAGCAACGAAAAAGCTAGGTAAACTATATAACATAAATACAATAACTGACGACACTTTATCAAACATTGACTCCTTTTTATATGCTGCATATATGCCTAATGGAATACTTATAATGTACGCGAAGATTATGGAGGTAAATATTAAGAAAAATGAATAAGGAAACATTTCAAGCAGCTTTTCTCCTACAGGTTTATTATCGTTATATGACTTCCCAAAATCGCCTCTAACAACCCCAAACCTACCTCTTGATGAATCCCCAAATAACCACAAGTGATATTGATTACTAAATCCATTACCTGAAATCCATGGGATATAAGTTTTCCAAATTTGAGTATTATTTAAAATACCTTCATAATCAATTGCTACATTATTTAAACTTGAAATAAGTTCGGGTTTAAATAACTCTTGATTTTCTTGAATTTGTTTTTCAAGAGCCTTAATTGATGATTTAATTTGATTTTCATCTGAAATCTCTAGGAGATTCTTAACCGTTAAACCAACATTATTTAGTATTTCGCTTAACTTATTTTTTGAAAAACTTAAAGAAACTAAACTATCTACTTTCAAAACTTCTACTTGACTATTTAGACTCTTTAAACTCAAATAATATTTTTGTATAAATTCCCAATTACCATTATTTTTTGTTAGTTGATATAATGATTCTTGATGTGATCTATTTGGGATTTTATAAAGTGTATCGCATTCAGCTAAAGACCCAAAACCAAAATAAAAAACGGGTAAATCCAACCCTAACTTTTTTCGAACCTCTTGCCTTAATTTTTCTGTAGCACTAGATTCTGAATTTAAATCTGATTCATTAACGGCAGAATTAACAAGTCTTTCAACAGGGTCAGTAGGTGAATTTAAGCTTATTACGAAAGCCAACAGTGAGATTATTATCAAAGTTGGAATAAATATTAATATGCGCTTTAATATATATTTTAACACTATTTATTTTTCAATTGTAAACCATTAATATTCACTTTATTACCCGACCTATAAAACCTGATGTTACCAAATCTTTTATGACAAGCCATTACATAAGGCTCACTCCAAAAGAAAATATAAGGTTGCTCTTTGCATATTTTTCGTTGCAATGCTCGATAGGCTTTCAAATGCTCCACTTCATCCAATTTAGTGTTAGCTGCCTCTATTAATGAATCGGACTCAGCATCTCCAAATCCAACAAAGTTTGCACTTTTCGTTGCCCAACTTTTTGTTGACCATATTTGGTTTGGATCCGAATAGGTAACTCCACCTCCCCAAGCAGCTAATATTGCATCAAATTTGTGATCATAGGCATTACCAAACAAGGTTCCAAAATCCAAAGGGTTTGGAACTAGTACAATTCCAGCTTTAGCCATTGATTCCTTAAGAACAAGTGCTATTTCAGTTAAAGATGGATCTGCGTAGAAGTTTAATTTAAACTTAAATTGAATTCTCTCTCCATTAATTACCTTATCCCTAATATTATCAGCATCTGAATCCACCCATCCAGCTTCGTCTAATAATTTTTTTGCTTTTTCAAGGTCATAAGGAACTAATTTCAATGTTGTATCAGCATTTGGATTATCAGCGGAGACAATACCAGGCTGTCTTTTTGCATGGCCATAAAGCAAATATTCAATCATATCATCAAGTGGAGCAAGATATGCCATAGCTTTTCTAACCCTTAAATCAACAAAAAAAGGTTTGTAATCTACCCCGTCAGGTTTCATATTCATACCTAAATATCTAAAGAGTGGTGTAGAAACGAAGTCACTTTTATAGTTATCATTAAAATAGTCCAAGCTCCTTAACCTTCTGAATTTAGAGATCCAATTACTTCCTCTATTTTTTAAAACATCTATTTCTTGACATTTCATAGCAAGGTATCCTGCAGAAGGATCTGGTGTCACTTTGAATATTAATTGGTTTGGATAAGCCTGAAAGTCTTCTCCTTCATCTAAAAATTTATCACCCCACCAATCTTTTTTCTTTTCTAATTTTATGTAAAGCTTATTTGATAATTCAGTAACCTTATAAGGGCCCATTCCTACTAATCTATCTACATCATAAGCATTTTTCGAGTCGTTAAAATCGTTAAACCAATTATCTAATTCAGTATTTGATTTAAATTTTTCTGATGTTAAATCTTTTATAGAGTATTTAGTCAAAATTCCTTTTGGATCCCAAAAAGACTCCTGCATAATTGTTGCTGCAGCTGATACATTTGACATGTTATTATAATGAACCTTTTTAACTTTAACATAAACACCGTTTGAATTATTTGGATGTGCGTAAACATCTTCTATAATCCCACTATAAACTCCTCTTATAAATGCATTATCTGTTAACGGAGAGAGCATTAATTTCCAAGAAAATATAATATCATTAACAGATAATGGCTTACCATTATCCCATTTTGCTTTTCCATTTAATTCATAGTAATAAATTAATCCCGTTGAATCTGCCTTTGGAAGTTCTTTAATTAAAAGAGGTTTATACTTCTCAGTCTTAGTATTTATTCCAATCAAAGAAAAAGAATAATATGCTTGAACAAAACTTGCGGGTCCAGAACTACTATTTGTTGGATGAAGTCCATCAGGAAAACTTTCCAAATCTACAACAACCGAATTATTAGTTAGGTTACGCTTTTTAACGCAACTTAAAACAATAAGAATAGAAAATATGGTAAATAATATTTTTTTCAATGGGTTAAAAATAAAAAGAAGGTAGAGAAAAGGGACATTAAAAGTAAAGTTGTTATCAACAAAAAAGCCATCAGAAATCTGATGGCTTTTT
>MDSY01003883.1_pt1 | contig 13937 bp, 20 predicted proteins | sample 811131 | NCBI WGS metagenome assembly MDSY01 (sample SAMN05326643, study PRJNA326480) | marine metagenome | isolation source: seawater | place: Atlantic Ocean: South West | collected 2010 | reverse complement strand
TAATTTACGTAAAGGATTTTTAGTTTTACTAGGAAGTTTTGTTCCAGGTTTAGAGTTAGAAACTTGTTTTGCTATTTTATTTGTAATCTTCCTCGGTAGAGAAGGTAAATTATTTCGTTTATTGTTTATAACCGCTAATTGGTTTTTATAATAATTAGTATAATTATTCACAGGCTTTTGCATAAATAAAAAGAAACCGTTTATAATTGATTTATTTATAATAGAAGGTATTCTAATTCCTGGGTTACCTCCTACATCAATTTTTTTAAGTTTTTTAAGTTTAGCAATCTCTCTTGGTATCGAAGTTAGATTATTCCAAGACAATTTAAGTGTCTTAAGATTTTTACAAAGACTGATCTCTTTTGGTATCGATTTTAAATTATTTGATCCCAATTCAAGTTCCTCAAGATTTTTAAGAAGACCGATTTGTGGTGGTACCGATACTAAATTATTTTTATAAAAACTAAGTTTTTCAAGTTTTGTAAGTTTACCAATCGTGACTGGTAATGTGGTTAATTTATTAAATCCCAACTCAAGATCCGTTAGATTTGTTAAAGAAATGATTTGTGGTGGTAAAGATTCTAACGCATTATTACTTAAATCAAGTATCTGTAGATTTTTAAGGTTACGAATAGATGATGGTAACGATTTTAACTTATTACGTTTCAATTGAAGTACCCTAAGGTTTGTAAGGTTACCGATTGATTCTGGTAATTTAGTTAAATTATTATCGTGCAAATAAAGATGCGTGAGATCTTTAAGAAGACCAATCGAAGATGGTATATGAGAATTGTTTAAACCATCTCCTCCTGCATAAATACGTTTAATATTCATTCTCCTAATACCGAAGTTACGAAGTTCCTGAGGAACATTAGAGTTGTAATTGGAGTTGTAATTGGAGTTGGAGTTGGAGTTACTCATATATATTCCTCTGATATTTTATCTCACTTTATGATAAGATGATAGTTGCGATACTCCTCCTTATCATAAATATACTCATATTCATCAATACAAAAGAACCAGAAGAATTAACCGAGGTTCGCGAAAAATATCAGGTTCTCAGGGAACACCTCAAGGAAACCAATAACGAGGAATTCGACATGTTATACGACGAAGTTCCTATAACTGCACATTACCGTATCTCAAAAGGAGCCGTAGGGTACAATTCAAATAAAGGACACGAAATAGGTTTGTGTATAGACGGCAACGTAAACGAAATTTTCCACGTTCTTCTACACGAACTCGCACACTGTACAGTGAAAGAGTATTCACACAGTAAAGAGTATTGGGAAAAGTTCAAAAAGTTACGTAAAATAAGTGTTGAATTAGGCATATACGAAGAAATACCAGAAAAAACCAAATTCTGTAACAAGTACGTCCAGGATAAATAATCTATGTTAGTAGTAATAAAGAAACATGTCAGAAGTAACATACAAATCGCTAGGTCAATCAGTATTACTATGGACTATACTCATGGGCATGAACACATCACCTTTAATTTTTGATAACTATTGGTTTAACATAACACTCCTACATTTTATCGCGCCCGTTTTCATTAATAAGTTAATGAAAGGTGGTGCATTTTTCGGCTACGCGTCTCTTGACTTTGCGGCCCTTATCATGATATCGTTCTTGGCGTACCTTTTTGCTATACTTGTTACACAAGTTTTCAATAAGAAAATACAAGAACACTATAAAAATTACGGTAAAGATGCGAGAAGTACAGGTATTGTCTATTCACTTCGCGTAACTGGGTTTATAATTGGTATGATTCTTGCATACCCTATTATTACGAGAGAAAGTGGATTAAACGGATATTTTTCAAATTCGCTAAATCCATAAAAATCTAAGCGTACCTTTTAGCTATGTAAAAAGCAACTGCAGCAACTGCACCAGTTGATGCTAACCCAATCATACTTCGGTTCCCTTGGTCGTTAAGAAACGATGGTACGAAGTTCGCAAGTTTTTCTTGAACTGGCTTACTAATTGCTATCGCAGTACAAACCGCGACGACGAGAGCTTGAAACTGTTCATCAGTTAAATTAAATGGGTTTTTAGATTCCGATGGTTTTGTTTCGGTAACAACAGGTTGTTGTTGTACAGGTTGTTGTTGCGCCATCATCATGGGCGCTTGCATTTGTGCTTGCGTCATGCGTGGATCTTGTGCCATCATTGGTGGTTCGAGTGGAGCTTCTGGTTCACTCATTATATCGGAAATTGCAGTTGAATCCATTGTTTGTTTATTTTGACTTATATTTTTTTCAGGCATAATATTCGGCATTTGTTGATTTATGGATGTTGGCAACGTAGGAGGTGTCTGTTGTACTGGAGGTTCATTAACGATAAAATTCGTTGATTTATTATTGTTATTTAATGAAACCATACCATCCCCAGTATCCGAAAGGTTCATAGTAAATACGTCAGTCATATACATATACAAAACTTTTTCGTTTTAAAACGAATACGCATTACCCTGGACTATCGTCGTAAATTATAGTTTGGATATAAACAACCAAATGTTTTTAAAATTCTAGGTAAATCGTTTAATTCATCGTAATCAGACATATCGTGATCGATAAAAACTGTTTTAGATTCATGACACACGTCGATTAATATACGATACCCGTCATCACTATTTTTATCTATAGTTACTTCGTTATACTCTTTATAATCTTCACTTTGTCTGTTATTTTTATACAGAGGTATTAAAAAATCTGGTGCTGGTAATGGGAATATATTTAACGCTGAACTTATTCGTCTAGAAAATAGTCGTATCATTTCTTCTTAATAACCTTTAATGGTGTTGTTTTTTTAACTACATTTCTATCACCTTGTTTTATGTTACCGTGTTTTGGATTAAACATCTTTTTGTGCGTATGCCAATATTGAGGCGCACCGACCTTAAAATTTTTCCTAAGTTTTGCCTTGTACCAAAAAACACAATCCTCTATTCTATTACTCTTAGACGTATTATCCAAAACCAAACACTCGTAATTTTCAGTACATGAATCCATAACCTTATTGAACATCTCAAAGGTTGGAAAAATACCAAAAAAGGATTTATACAACTTCTCGCGATTTTGAATAATGTTTTCCCTTAAAATAAATACGTAATCAACGTTTGCCCTGAGTGCAGGTGGTAAATCCATGCAATATTGCATGGTTAACATGAAAAAGATCTTCCAGTGACGCCCGTTCATAAAACATTGACGTATACACGTATCTTTCATAAACTTAGAATCGTACATGCAATCATCTAATAACAAAAATGCACCACAATTCGTTTTACCGGCGCCAACCAATCTTCTTTGTCTTTCCATAACACGTTCTATAGCTTCTCTATCGTAATCCCCATAAATAAATAGATCAGGGATATACTGTTGATAATAATGATTACCTTCTTCAGTCGCCGATAATACAATACCTGCTGGTAAATGTTTCTTATGATATAAAATATCCGTAACGAGTGTTGATTTACCCGTATTACGTTTACCTATAAAAACACATACTTTATCATCAGCCATGTTTTCTGGTTTAAATTTTCGAAGTTGAAGATTCATCTATTTTAACGCCTCGTTTTATTTTATAAAATTTTACTCACATAAGATAAGAATGGCTGGTCGATTAAACCTCGCCGTCACTGGTGCTCAGGACCAATGGCTTACCGGAGAACCCGATTTTTCATATTTCCTGATGAATTTTAAAAGACACACCAAATTTTCAATAGAGGCTTTAGAAACGCCTTTTGATGGTACTATCGATTTCGATACGTCCATAAAATGTAAAATACCTTCGAAAAAAGGTGATCTTATTCGAAGTATGATGCTTAAATTTACATTACCACAACCTACAGGTACAAAAACATCTTCGAACCATGATATTCGTTATGTTAAATCTATAGGAGCACATATAATAGATCACGCAGATTTACTTATAGGTGGTCAGGTTATCGAACGCATAACAGGTGATTATATTTACATGTATAACCAATTACACCATAACGGTGACGATATAGACCAAACACTCTATTTCTTAACAGGTCATAATCAATACATAGCCGTAAGTTACGATTGGGATTATAGTGTAATGTTACCATTTTACTTCTTTAGACACCCAAGTTTGGCTATACCCGTATGCGCACTTACAAAACAAAATGTTGAGGTTAAAATTAAATTCAAAAAGTTAAGCGATGTTACACTCCAATTCTATACCGGTGATACACCAAATGAAAGCGCTCCACCTTCAGATATATCTGCAAGTTTGAAAAAAGTATCACTTGTTACGGATTTCTTCTTCGTTTCCGACGATGAAAAAAATTTCTTATTATCACGACCAATTGAATATGTTATAACACAGGTTCAAATGTCAAAGTTTAGAATGGATGTATCCCAAACTAAAAAAGCCGTAATGTTAAACTTTAAACACCCCGTAAAAGAACTGTTTTTCGTAGCATACCCGAATATAAACCTTATGGGGTACGTATTACTCAAAAACGTAAAATTAAAGTTTAATAACCAGGAAATATTAAACACGGATTATAATTCGCCGCACACACAAGCTTTAAGAAAATACACAGGGTACCCTGATAAATTCGATATACACAGTTTTTCCCTAACCCCTGAAACGTATTATCCAACGGGTCAGGTTAATTTTAGTCGCATAGCACACCAATGGTGTGAAATAACCATAGATCGCCAAAACAATGCCAATGAAACAAAAGTTTTTGTATACGCAGTAAACTATAACGTTTTACGTATCGAAAGCGGACTTGGTGGTTTAAAATTTTAGTGAGTTATATTAATAATGGCCGGTCGTGTTCAATTAGAAACATCAGGTCCACAGGACATCTTTTTTACGGACGATCCCGAATATACGTATTTCGTAAAAAATTTTCAAAAACATGCAAACTTTGCATCATTTACAAGAGATTTAGACGTTGAAGGCGAAATTGAATTTGATAATACAATAAGGTGTACTATACCACAAGATCAGGGTGATCTTCTTAAAACGGTAAGTTTTAAAGTAAGCTTAAATGCAATTGACCAGAGTCTAAAAACACAAGTACATGATACAGACGCAAAGGGTATAGGTTATAACGAAAGTATAGGACATGCAATGATAGAATATGTAGAACTTTATATAGGTGGTCAATTAATACAGAGAATACCACGTGATTTTTTACAGATATATTCAGAAAATTACGTCACACAAACAAAACAAAATTGTTTAAAAGAACTTATAGGTAAACCACCTTTAGAACTTTCAGGTACACAGGTATACAGTGAAGATATATTACATTACTTAGGTTTTGCTACTTATGAAACGAACTATTTTGTTGACATACCCTTTTATTTCTATAATAATCCGGAACTTGCTATTCCTATTTGTGCTATAGATAAACAAGAAGTCGAAATTATTATTAAACTAAGCAAAGTAGAAGACTGTATAAACTGTTTAACTGAAATAGATGGTATTGATTATCCTGTATATACTGGATTATCACCTAGTAAACTAATAAAAAGTTTTAAAGTTACTACAGAAATGATGTCAATAACAGATATTGAAAAAAATAAAATAAAAAATACACCAACCGATTATATAATAACACAAATACAGGAAAATAAATTTACAATACCAACTTCATCTAAATTAGATAAGTATAGATTAAATTTTAAAAATCCTATCAAGGAATTATTTTTTATTATACAAGTAGAAAACACCGGTGTTGTTAATGAAAAATTTTACAGCGCATTTGATTACGATACATTTTATATAAACAACGCCGACGATAATACATACGTTAACTACGAACACCTCAAATCATTAAAAATGTCACTAGATAATTTAGAAATTTTAAATGAAAAAACAGGTAATATTATAAACTTACGTGCAGTACAGAGTGGTATACACCATTCACGAACACAACTCTTCAGACGGTACTATTCATATAGTTTTGCTTTAGAACCCGAACGTTGGTATCCTACCGGTCAGGTAAACTTTAGCATGATTAAAGATCAAATAATAACTTTAAATACTAACCATCATAACTCGAGAAATAGAGAACTTAGAGTTTTGGCGCATAGTTATAACATACTCCGAGTGGAGAACGGTACAGCTAAAACAATATTTTAATAAAAATGAATTTACAAGAAAAAGAAGCAAATATAAACATTATAGAGAAATTACAAGAATCTGCTCTAAACATTATACAACCCGTCATGGAACGTTCCATGGTACTTGCAGCGGAATACGCAGATGCGTGTGGGAGAAACGTTATATTAAGTGAAGATATGGAATACGCAATGAAATATTGCGCAATGAATGAAGTCGGTAAAAAAATAGGATCACTTTTTCCAGAAATTTACGATGAATCAGAAAGCGATGAAGAAGACATCGAAGTAATAAATGAAGAAGATGAAGATATTAAATTTGAAAGGTACTCAGGTAGACAGTACAAATACGTTAAAATGAATATAGCATATGATTCTTGGGATACGTGGGTGCCGAAAAATACAACAGAACAGATCTTAAAAAATGCTATAGATAGTAATGAACACATCAGGTCCTCAGGGATGGAAAACATCGGCGAGTGAGTGTGAATATTTTAAAATATCAGACGATATAAGCTCAGATAATGAAAAAGATTCTGACTCTGATAATGATACCGAAACCGAATCAGAATCATCATCAGGGTATAATTCAGGAAAAGAAGAAAAACCAAGAATGTTAAAAGGGTACATTAAAAATACTAAAAAGTATAGAAAAATTTTATTCGAAGACGATTTACTCCCAGAATAAAATCTGTATTTATAGTATAAAAAAATGTCTGCCGCTGCCGCTCAACAAGCTATTACACTCGTCGCCTCGGAACTCGAGTCGCAATCTCTTAATGCTATCGTCGCTGGATTTTCCTTCGCCGCCGCCCTCTCGTGGGTTGACTTGGTCAGGTGGTTGGTCAACCAAGTGATCAAAGTTAACAAGAACGGTGGTATGAACTACACTCTCACTGCCTTGCTCACGACCCTCTTGTCCATCCTCGTCTTTATGATTACTTCCAGATTGTCCTCCAAGGTCAGCAAGCCAGCCGCTCCAGTCTTCGCGGTTACTAAGTAAGTTCAAGTCTCTTTGGTTTTTTAATAACTAAAAGTAGAAATAAACCTACTGCAACTACCATAAATATAGGTATAAAAGCATCCCAGCTATGCACATCCTCACTAAACTCAGAGGGGATTTCCATAGGTGTAGGCAAACTTTCAAATCGTTTAGATCTAGACACAGTTGCCATTTTATCAGTCGAACATGTCACGGCTAATTTTAGTATATGATTTGCATTTCTAAAATCGTACGGTATAAGACGATTATTACTACTATAATAGAATTGAACACGTAAACTCGATATTGTTTTTTGCGTCCCACTATCGAAATTATGTTCGACTGTATCGTCAACACCAGAATAGTTAATCACGTCACCACACATGAGTATTCGTCCAGTATAGAAAGGCGAATCTGAAAAAACAGTCTTTTTAAATTCATCAGATCCGCTACTCAGTTTTACTATAATGGCATCCGCACCCTGTAAATTAATACTCCCCGTTACAAGAGTCTTAGAAGTAGATGAAACATCTGATGCAGGTAAACCAAGTATATCGTGAGGTGTAGTATAAGTATTATCACTCACATTACTATACCCATTCGTACCCGTATAAAACTTAAACGTAAAATCATATGTATTTGTACCGTCTACAAATGTAATAGCATTTGTATCTTTATCAAACGTAGCACCCGAAATAACCGTAGGAGTAAATGCAGCGTTTATTTTAGTCTTAACTTCAGTAGCAAGTTCCTGACCACTATAATTACCAATTGCCAAAGTTATTGTTTTAGTACCAGTTATACCAGTAACATCTACATCCATCTTATTATTCCTTTCATGTATGAGAAACTGACTATTATGTATACGTGCTGATATCATTGAAATCTTAGTAACGTCATAAATAGGATTCTTTAAAGTGACAACATAATCTGCAGGGTCTGGATATGAAACAGGGTTCCTTTCACCGCTATCTATGTCTAAGGTATATACCTTCATTAAAATATAGGAGTATTATTTTAATGAGTGTTTTACTTAATTTAAATATTTACGAAAGACTATGTGCCAATGGGTTATTTGAAAGTTGACGTTTTGGTAAATCTAATGCATCCTGGGTAGCATTAGGGTTAATATTACCCTTATACGCATTAAATTGATGATAATCAGCGTTTTTATATTGTTGTGTCCATCCACCATTAGCCGCATTAACTCGACCATCTATACGCGATGTATCCGAACGAACACCCGTTAACATACCAAATTGGTTCAATGGATCGGCACGAACATTCATTCGACCTGCACCCGCTGGACGACCGGCTTTACCTCTTCTATCGGCGGTTGGTCTAAAACCAAACTTCATAAGTTCATCGGCCGTATGAGAATCACCATACACCCTACTTTCACCGATCTTAGTTGCAGGCGAATTCAAATACCCGTGCGTATATTTGTTAATATTTGGTGCTGGCATGTTCTTATACTGATACGCTTCAATGTTGCCATCCTTCTTATTACGTGTTGGTTCTGCAGCACGAGTTAAAGCAGAAACAGCTCTTTTTGGTGCAGCGGTACTAAGAGTATCAGTTCTGAGACCCGTTTCAGAACGGTTCGTCGTACGTTTTGTTTTTTCGTGTTCTCCTCTTGGTACTACACCCGAAAAACCTTGAGCACGACCACCTGTTGGTGGACGACGGTCCAAGAGAAAGGACGTTGTTTCTGGTTTATTATGACCAAGTTCACCTACAATCCCTCTACGTCCACCCTTAACGTCAAATGCAGGACCACTTCTTCCTGGAAGTGTAGTTAATTTATAAGCACCGACATTAATTGGATTAACTCTAAAAAGTTGTTGATGACCACCTACTGCTGGAGTATTTGGATCAACACCCAAACCTGGACCAACGTTTTGGCGTTCAACTGGTGAAAGATTATTCATTATCCCTCCATCATACATAATTCGATCTCTCATTTCTACAACTTCTGCACCAGACGTTCCTCTGTTTGGTGCAACGTCACCAAAAGATGGTAATTCATGTTTCAATGTGTATTCTTGTTCAACTAAAGGTGAAGCTTCCCCGAGATAAGTATCTCTAATCGTAATATCTCTATCACTAAATTCATTGGTTTCGATTGCTGGTTGACTTTCAATTTCACTTGATTCAACATACGTTTCAACTGGTTTGCTTAATTTACGACCAGCGTAAACAAGCCCTGCTATAGCCATTAAGGATATGGGGTCAGCCATTCTTATTTCTTATTAAGATTTTTATTAAGATACCTTTGCTGAAACAAACCATTTTGAAGTTCGGCACGGGTACTCGAAGGTTCGTATGATCGTGTTCTAAGTGGAACTTTGCATGCAACATTTTGAAGTGGGTGTAAATTTTGTTCGTATGTTCTCGCTAAAACTTTATTAAATCTAGATGTAGATTGTGGTCTAAGAGCATCACTTGCTTCTATATATTCTGCTGGTGACCCTTTACCCGCCATGTACGGAGCAGTTCCATACAACATCGTATTTGGTCTCGAAGACCCATAGTTTAATGTACTGGGCTGAGGATACACAAAGACTTCTTCATCTGCACAAACTGTTGGTACAGCTTTATCATTGACAATTTTTAATCCTGGTTGGAGTTGATACGCCATTTACTATTACATAAGATTTTGTTTAAGCAAATCGAGTACCTACTATCTATTTTTTATTGATTATATTCTTATCTTCTATCACCGTTTGGTTGTAGACCAGCAAACGCTTCGAGTTGAACACCACGTGCATCTGGGTTACATAATCGTGGATCTTGTCTACAAGTATCTTTACCCTGTTTACCATGTAAGAATTCATAGTATGGATCATTTCCTAGGGATGAATTCGCAGTGCTTACAAATTGTCTCGAACAAGCATTTCTTTGGTATTCTGGCAAAGATGATCGCGAACGCGCTGGACCATATTCAATACCCTTTGTTGTGAAAAAATCACTCGATTTCTTAACCGTTGAATATTCACACGCACTTGGTCTATCCGGTCTATCGTTAAAATCAGTCATTAATACATTACCCATGGGATTGTCTTCAGTTGGTAAAGTACACGGTCTTTTGGGTTTTTCATGAGCCGTTTTCGCATTAATATGTTTTATCATATCCGATCTTTCCATTACATAAAGAACCCCTAAAGCTGTACCTCCTAATACAAAAATACGTATATCGCGGTTAATGAGATATAATATACAAGTCGCATAAATAATAAATCTTGCAGTTGCATTAACACGCTCCTCTGGTGTGAGCGAATTCGATGGCCAAAATTCTAAAACTTTATCTGTTCGAATGAGTTGTTTTGGATCTTCAAACCAAGACGTCATTATTTATATATAGTGAGTTTATTTTTTACCGCCTAACATGCCTCCTAACATGCCCTGCATGGTTTTCATGAGCGCAGCCTCGTCAATATTTCCATCACCGCCTTCACCTGAACCCAACTTATCTGCACACTCCTTTGCAACGTTTTCAATAACGGAAAGAGTTTCTGCTGGAATGGATTTAATAGTTGTACCTAACATGTATAAAGTTTGTACATATTGCCAAATAGCATTCTTAGTGTTTTCAGAACACGTATCCCAATGCGATTGAATATTTACATCTTTTAAAAAATCCATATTTTTAGATTCATTTATGAAAAAAGTATCATCTCTAGATGAAATTTTATCCGCGTACGGAGTTACACTTTTCATAAAACCGTCGACGACCAATCTAGGATTAGTCTCTTTCATTAAATCGAACGCCGATAAACACTTTTTTAACCCCTTTTCTTCTGGAAACGTCTTGTGCAATTCCACAAGAAATTGACCCATCATTTCATTGAATGCAGTAACAGAAGCCATTTTATTGTGTATAATATATGTTTGATATCTTTAAGTTAGAAAATTAAAATGGTTCTGAACTAATAGTCTCTTTCTTACCTAACCCATTTGAAACGATAAAAAATACTAGAATAGCAACAAGTGCAGCTGGTTTAGTATATGCGCTAAGTACTAACTTACCTTCATTATTAAGTTTTGCTTTAAAGTGAACATACCCTGCAGTAATAAAACCAGCAATTATTGCTGCCCAAGCAGGGTCTCTCAGATAGTCTTCAAACTCCATTTACTTATACATGATGTTTTTTTGACGAGCTTCGGCTGCATCTGGAAAAAAGACACCGTCTTCTTCTCCTTGTCCTTGTTGTGCCTGAGGTGTAGAAGACGTATTAATAGTTTTGAACTCATTATTCATAAAAGATTCATTTGTCTGTTCCGGTGTTTCCGGTGCCTGTATCGATTCAATTTGTGGCTCCTCTTGAATTTCTTCTGTAGTTTCCACCATTGGTTCCTGTATAGGAACTTCTTCTTCCATAACAGGTTCTGTAGACTGAAAATTTTGAGTTTCCGGGTTAAACGGATCCGATTCGATTTCTTCATCTCCACCCTCTATAAGTTCAGGGTCTTCAGAATCACCGACCTCGGCATCACCTACATCAAGGTCTTGCCCTTCCTGTTGTTGTGACATGTATGTCTGTAATATTTGTTGAACAGGTATAAGTTCCTTTACTGCATTTTCTACACATATCGAAAAACGTTCATATAATTTATCGTTTCTAGCATGTTCATTTTGTGTTTCATGATAAATATAAGGATCGTTATAGAGCGATTCCGCAACTTTATTATAACACATTTGTATAAAAACTTCATTGGTAGGGAGTTTAAGTGAAATTTTTTTATTATCTTTACTCAATCTTACCGCTGATAAAATCTTAACACAACTCACAAACACTGCCGCTAATAAATCATTAAACCATGCACATCTATTTGCAATATTATCCGTATGTTGTTTCGACATTGAATCGCTCCAATTTGGAACTTCTTTAAGAAGTTTTTGATACATGATAAGTACCTTTCTCCCCTTTGATAATTTATACGCTTCATCATACATTTCTTCAAAAGTCTCAATCATAACTGGACACATCAATAAACAAAGTTGGCCAAGGTATTCTCGCTTAGCTTCTACTAATATGTTAAGGTTATCCATTTATGATAAAGTGGGTTTTTTTATAAGACATTATTTTCGCGCTCCCCTGTATTTATTAGCCGTTTTTTTAAGATTTATAAGCGTTGGAAAATCTTCCATGTCTTCTTCTTCTGGTTTTTCTTCCTTTTCTACTCGTCTAATTCGCCACGATATACATAGTTCAAATTCACCAACACGTTGAACAGTAAACCCCCCTATTTGAAATTGTCTAATTAAATATTCCATGGCTTTTATCCTGTCAAAATGAGGATATCCCATAACAAACGATGGAACTTGTACGAAAACGTATTTGTGACCTAATTCAACGGATTGACGTATTTTTTTAGATATTTGTTCATACATTTTAATGTACGTTTCCTTTTTCAAACGTTTACGTTTATCAGCTATTTTAGATATTTCATTTATACTGATCATTACAATACCATTGAATTATTTTTTATTAATTATTACTCACTACTGTTAAATTTTCATATTTCCATACATTTCTTCTGAACTTAATATTTCTTTTTGGACAAGTAAATTTGTATTATTTTTCAAAAAATCAATTTCACTTTCTCTCACAAGCGTATAATCTACAAACTCACTTTTTGGTATATCATTCGTAAACATGTCTATATTTGAAGGTATCTTTACATGTATGGGTTGTGTACGTAAACTCAAAATAACAACAACTGGTTTTTCATTAACCATTTCCTTTTTTTCATTTTGAAGTTGGTTATACTTTTTCTTAAACTTTTTTAATCTCGAATCTTCAAGTTCCGTTCTTAATGTTTTTGTTTCCATTTTTTGTATATATTCCAAAAGGTCATTTTCCATTTCAACGACGTTTTCATCGTCAAATTCTTTAATCTCATATCTTGGACCCATATTAACAATACGTATTATAGCGGAAACAGCAAATCCAAAATCAAATCCTTTATTACCATGCTTAACCACCATGAACATACACTTACACACTTTACCGGGTTTTTCTGGATCCGTACTTTTATAAATATTAGCTGATATGGTTTCTATTATATACGTACATAACCCCGTTCTTTTTGAAACTTGATCATTTGTTTGTATAATCATTTCCTGTATGAGATCATGTGTAATAGGTAAATCTGTTTTTTCATAATTTGTTAATTCAAACTCATCATCGTTTATATCAGATGTAGGATTATCTCTATACATTTCCGTCCTGGATAGTGATAATATAACGAACAGTACCAGTAAAATAAAAACAATTTTGTTCATCATCTTAATATTAAACTTTATTTTATTTATTTTTAATTTTGATTTACCCCTCTAGGAACACTTTTTTTGGTTTTTTTCATGAAACTTACTGACGCGTATGAGAGAACATAAAACATGTTTTCATACATGATTTCATGACATGGAATTAAAAAATGTAAAAAAAGTCCAAATTCGTGTAGTTAAGGGGGTAAATCATTTTTGTCATGAAAAATCGCGATTTATTTTTTGCAAAAAACATTTGTTTTACCCCTTTAGGTGCACGAATTTCGGGTTTTTTGACAAAAAAAATAATCGCAAGAATTAGCCCTAAAAAAATTTAAAATCGGTCTTTTTTGCCATTTTTCATTTGTTTTACCCCTTTAGGTACACGAATTTCGGTTTTTTTGAAAAAAAAAATAATCGATTTTTGATTTACCCCCTTAGGAGCATCTTTTTCGGATTTTTTCATGAAACTTACTGTCGCGTATGAGAGGATAAAAAAAATATTTTCATACATGATTTCATGACATGGAATAAAAAAATGTAAAAAAAGTCCAAATTCATGCACTTAAGGGGG
>MDSY01009153.1_pt1 | contig 13940 bp, 14 predicted proteins | sample 811131 | NCBI WGS metagenome assembly MDSY01 (sample SAMN05326643, study PRJNA326480) | marine metagenome | isolation source: seawater | place: Atlantic Ocean: South West | collected 2010 | reverse complement strand
TAAATTTATCAAAAGATGTTACACAAAATATCACAATGTGGGATGAGAGATTATCAAGTGAAGGGGCTTTCAATTTGTCGAGCAATTTAGATATAAATGTAAGTAAAAAGGTCCAAAAATTAGACGAAAATGCGGCTCAATTCATATTACAGGGAGCTTTAGATTATTTAAATAAAAATAATACTTGATAAGATTGTGCAAAAGGCTTATAGAGTTGATTTTAATGGCAGTAGTAAAAAAGTTTTCAGCTATTAAAAACTCACCCAAACATCTATTAGGTATTCAAAATTTATCAATATTAGAAGCTAAAAAAATTTTAGAGGAAGCAAAGGCTTTTATTAAATTAAATCGAAGTAACACAAAAAAACTTGATACTCTACGCGGAAAAACTCAAATAAATTTATTTTTTGAGCCTTCAACAAGAACTCAAAGCTCTTTTGACTTAGCAGGAAAAAGATTAGGTGCTGATGTAATGACAATGAATATGAGCAACTCTGCAATTAAAAAAGGAGAAACACTTATGGATACTGCTATGACTTTAAATGCCATGCATCCAGATTTAATCGTAATAAGACATCAAGATTCTGGAGCGCCAAACTTACTTTCTCAAAAAGTTAATTGTGCTGTTATAAACGCTGGTGATGGCCGAAGGGAACACCCGACACAGGCCTTACTTGACGCTCTAACAATAATTAATCGAAAAGGAAAAATTGAAGGACTTAAAATAGCAATTTGTGGTGATATAAAACATTCTAGAGTTGCTAGATCAAATATTTATTTAATGAACATGTTAGGAGCTGAAGTAAATGTCATTGCTCCTAAAACTTTAATGCCAGAGTCAATTGAACAGCTTGGAGTAAATGCATTCACTAGTATGAAGAAAGGTTTAGACTCTTGCGATATTGTTATGATGTTAAGATTACAAAATGAGAGGATGAAAGGTTCATTCTTACCATCAAAAAGAGAATACTATGAATATTATGGACTTACTCCGGATAAATTAAAATATGCAAGCAAAGATGCACTCGTAATGCATCCTGGTCCAATGAATAGAGGGGTCGAAATTGATACCAAGCTTGCAGATGATATCAATGTAAGTTTAGTTAAAGAGCAAGTTGAACTAGGAGTTGCAGTTAGAATGGCTTGCCTAAAGTTGTACTGTAAATGAGAGAAAAACTTTTAAATAATTGTAGAATAATCGATCCATCTCAAAAAAAAGATGAAATTGGTGGTATCTTGATTGATAATAATGGTAAAATTAAAGACATTGGAAAAAACGTTAAAGCTTCAAAAAAATCCTCAAAAATTGAGATATTTGATTGTGATAAAAAGATAGCTATTCCAGGCTTAGTTGATATGAATGTTTTTGTTGGAGAACCTGGTTTTGAATATAAAGAAAATTTTAGAACTTTAACGCAGGCCGCATTCGCAGGTGGTATCACTTCTGTTGTAACAATGCCAAATACAAAGCCACTTATAGACAATGTATCTATGGTCGACTTTATAATAAGAAGAGGGAGAGATAAATCAAATTTGAATATCTTCCCTGCAGCCTGTCTCACAAGAGAAATGAAAGGAAGAGAAATGGTTGAGTTTGGTTTATTATCAAAAAAAGGTATAATTGGTTTCACAGACCCGTTTCAAGCTATTCAAAACACTGAAATCATGTCAAGGATTATGGATTATGCATCGGACATGGGAGTTTTAATAATGCAACATGTTGAAGATTTTGAACTTTCTAAAAATGGTTGTGTTAATGAAGGTGAAATTGCCACTAGATTAGGATTACAAAGTATACCTTCCATAGCAGAAAAAATAATTATTGAGAGAGATCTTACTCTACTAGATGAGTATCCGTGTAGATATCATATTAACCAGATATCTTCTGAAAAATCTGTTGAAGTAATAAAGAAAAATAAAAAAAATGGAAAAAATTTTTCTGTTGGCGTGTCTATAAACCATTTGTCACTTAATGATAATGATATTGGTGATTTTAAAACATTTTTAAAATTTTCTCCTCCTTTAAGATCAGAAATTGATAGAAAATCACTGATCAATGCTATTAATTCTGAATTGATTGATGTAATTGTCTCAGCTCACAAACCTGAAGATGAAGAAAGTAAAAGATTGCCTTTTTCTCAAGCAGCTACTGGTTCGATTGGAGTTGAAACATTTTTACCATTGGCGCTAGAACTTTATCATAATAAATCGATAGAATTGAATAAACTAATACAATTGATAACAATAAATCCTGCAAAAATATTAAAGATTAATAAAGGAACATTGAGTGTTGGAGCAGATGCCGACATTTGCTTATTTGATATAGATAAGCCTTGGAAAGTAGATACTAGTAAACTTAAGTCCAAATCAAAAAATGCTGCGATAGAAAACAAAACTCTTCAAGGAAAAGTATTGATGACTTTTTTAAAAGGTGAGTTAGTATTTCAAAATTAAATGCAAGAAATTTTTATTGTTAGTTTATACTCTTATTTGTTGGGATCAATCCCTTTTGGATTAGTTCTAACAAAAGTATTTCTCAACCAAGACATACGAAAATCGGGATCTGGGAATATAGGTGCCACAAATGTGATAAGATCTGGAAACAAATATTTAGGTCTCGCAACATTAATTTTGGATGGAACTAAAGGTTACTTTGCAGTTTTGGTTACATATAAATATTATCCAGATTATTTTATTTTATCTTCTTTAATGACTTTTATCGGACATATATTCCCTATTTGGTTAAGATTTAAAGGTGGAAAAGGTGTTGCAACTTATTTAGGAATTTTATTTGCGATAAATTTAATTTTACCTTTAGTATTTATCTTGTTTTGGATTATAATTATTTTAATTTCTAAATATGCATCTCTTGCTTCTTTGATTTCTGCCTTAGCGGTTCTGGTCACAAATATTTTTTTAAAAGGATTTGATCAATCAATCATTTTATTTTTATTTTTGATATTAATCATTTATAGCCACAGGACTAATATTCAACGACTTAAAGCTGGAAATGAAAATAAAATAAATCTTTAATATCAACACTTTTTTAGTCATCTTATTAAATATATTTGACAAAACTAACTTTATTCAAATAAAGATAAGTCCATGAACCTCGTTGTAGTTGAAAGTCCAGCAAAAGCTAAAACTATTAATAAGTATTTAGGAAAAGATTATATAGTTTTAGCAAGTTATGGACATATAAGGGATCTGCCCTCAAAAAATGGATCTGTTGATCCAGAAAAAAATTTTGAAATGCAATGGGAGTTAGATGCATTTTCAAAGAAATATCTTAAAGACATTACTGATGCTGCAAAAGATAGTGAAAAAATTATATTAGCAACTGATCCTGATCGAGAGGGTGAAGCTATTGCTTGGCATGTAAAAAAAGTTTTGGAGGACAAAAAATTACTTAAAGGAAGAAAATTAGAAAGAGTAGTGTTCAATGAGATAACAAAAAATGCAGTTCTTAATGGTATTAATAATCCAAGAGAAATTGAAGATACCTTGGTAAACGCTTACCTTGCCAGGCGCGCTTTAGATTACTTAGTTGGTTTTAATATATCTCCAATTTTATGGACAAAATTACCTGGCTCTAAGTCTGCTGGTAGAGTCCAGTCTGTGGCTTTGAAATTAATTACTGAGAGAGAGCATGAAATAGAGTCTTTTAAACCTGAGGAATATTGGAGTATAAATATAAATTTTCATGACTCATCCTCGAATATTATTAGTTCAAAAATTAATATATTTGATGGAAAAAAAGTTGAGAGATTTTCATTTAAAGATAAAAACTCTATAAACAAAGCGTCTGAATTAATTAAAAGTAAAGAATACTCAATTAAAGATGTTACTAATAAAATTTATAAAAGAAATCCACTTGCCCCATTCACAACATCGACTTTACAACAAACAGCTTCCGGAAAATATGGCTTTGGAGCTTCAAGAACTATGCAAATTGCACAAAGACTTTATCAAGGAATTGATATTGATGGAGACACGGTCGGTTTAATAACTTATATGCGAACTGATGGGACAAATATTTCCAATGAAGCTATTAATGATTTTAGAAAATCTATAGAAAATAATTACGGTAAAAAATATTTACCAGATAATCCTAATACATATACGGGGAAAAAAGCGAAAAATGCTCAAGAAGCACATGAAGCAATACGCCCTACAGACATTAGAAAAAAGCCTAATGATTTAAAAAAGTATTTAAGCACAGATCAATTAAAATTATATGACTTAATTTGGTCTCGTGCATTATCATCTCAAATGAGTCCTGCAGAATTTGATAGAAGTTCGATACAAATTGTCTCTAATGATGGATTGATTTCTTTTAATGCTAATGGATCAATAATGAAATTTGATGGATTTTTAAAGGTTTATACAACACCTGAGGGTGACGAAGATGCTAAAAATATTTTACCTGTTGTTAAAATTGGAGATAAAGTTAAAATTCAAGAATTAATTGATGAGCAACATTTTACAAACCCGCCTCCAAGATATTCTGAGGCTAGTTTGGTCAAAAAGTTAGAGGAGCTTGGTATAGGTAGACCTTCTACGTATGCTAGTATTATTTCAGTATTATCAACAAGGAATTATGTTGATTTATTAAACAAAAGATTTCACCCGACAGATAGAGGAAAACTTTTATCAGCTTTTTTAGAAAAACTTTTTGCAAAATATGTTGATTATAATTTTACCGCCGACTTAGAAGATCAGTTAGATGATATTACAAGTGGAAAAGCAGATTATATAAAAGTTTTAGAAAATTTTTGGAAAGATTTTTACTCTAATGTAGGTTCTGTTAAAGAAATAAGAACACGAGAAGTACTAGATATGTTAAATGAAAGTCTAGGAGATCTTGTTTTTGATAAAGACAAAGATGACCAAATAGATAGAAAATGCAAAGCTTGTCAAAATGGAACATTAAGCTTAAAAAATAGTTTCAGAGGTGGCGCTTTTATTGGTTGTTCAAACTATCCTGACTGTAAATTTACGAGGCCGCTTTCAAAAGTTAAAGCATCGCAGATGTTACATCTTTCTGAGCCTAAACTTATAGGTAAAAATGAAAAAGGAAGAGATATTTTTCTTAAAAACGGTAGGTTTGGTCCATATCTACAATTTGAAATTGTGCCCGAAGTTAAAGAAGAAAAATCAAAAGGAAAAAGAAAAAAGAAGAAAGAAAATGAAAATCTTAAGAATGTTTCAATTCCAAAAGGATTAAACATAGAGGAAGTAGATTTAGAAAAAGCTAAATATTTATGTTCATTGCCAAAAGTTCTTGGAAAACATCCGGAATTAAATGAAGACATAACGATTAATATTGGAAGATTTGGACCTTACCTAAAATGTTCAAATAAGTCAGCGAGATTGGAAAGTGTAGAGGATTTGTTTACGATTGGTCTTAATAGGGCAATAACTTTAATTAGTGAGGCTAAGCCTGGCAGGATTTCATCATCCGAAATTAAGAATTTAGGAAGTCATCCCGAAGATAAAAAACCAGTTAGAGTTATGAAAGGACAATATGGTCCTTATATTAAATATAAATCTATTAACGCAACAATACCTGAGGATAAAGATCCATCTGAACTAAATATGGAAGAGGCTTTAATTCTAATAGAGAAAAGGAAAGAGTATGATAAAAATAAGAGAAAGAAAAAAAGATGATTAAAACATTTATTCTTTTTTTTATATGGTTTTTTAATATTTCTTTTGCTTTGGCAGAAATAGATGTCAATAAATGCGATACCATCAAAGATAAAGTAAAAAAAATTACATGTCTAACTCAACTTAAAGCAACTGCGATTTCACAAAATGCAAAAGAAAAAGTAAAGCCCATTGACCGAAAATTAAAAAATACACATAAAAAGATCGGTAGTACAGTGTCAAAGGCAGAAAAAGGTGTTACAACAACTTTTAAAGAAAATATGGATAAACTTAATAATAATAATTTATTTCAAAAGATAAGAAATAAAAATAAAGAAATGAATGAAAAAGCCAACTGAAAATTTAGCTAAATTAAATTTAAAAATACCAGAGGCTCAAAAGCCGCTTGGATCTTACGTTGCTCATAAAAAAATTGGAAACTTAGTTTTTGTTTCTGGGCAAATATCTATAGATGAAAAAGGGCACATTATAAAAGGTAAAGTTGGAAAAGATTTATCAATCGAGGAAGCTCAAAAAGCCGCAAAACTCTGTGTTTTAAACATAATTTCTCAAATTAAAGACGCATGTAATGGTGATTTAAATAGAGTAAAAAACTGTGTAAAGATTTGTGGTTTTGTCAATTCCTCTAGTGATTTTTATGATCAGCCAAAAATCTTAAATACGGCCTCTGAAATTCTACAAAAAATTTTTGATAATTCAGGTAAACATACTCGAGCAGCTGTTGGAGTAAATTCTTTGCCGCTAAATGCTGCAGTTGAGATTGACGCTATTTTTGAGATCAATTAGAAAAACTAGTTCGCCCGATAGAAAAATATTTGATTTTTTTATTTTTCATTTCCTTAAGATTATAAAGATTTCTTAAATCATATATAATAAATTTTTTATTTTTATTAATTTTTTTAAATTCAAGTGTTTTAAATTCATCCCAATCAGTATGAAGAATTATCAAATCAGCACCCTTACAGTTATCTTTAATATTATTAGTAAATTTGCACCTCTTTAAATTTTTAAATTCTTTTTTTTCTCCAGTTGGATCATAATAAGAAACGTGTGCCCCACTTTTGCAGATAAATGGTATCATCTTTAAACTCACCGAGTCTCGCATATCATCAGTATTAGGTTTAAAAGTGACACCCAAAAAAGCGATTTTTTTATTTTTGAAAGTACCTAGAATTTTTTTTATTCTTTCGGTATGAATTTTTTTTCTATTTTCGTTAGATTTAATAACTGCCTTTACTAAAGACAAATTAGTTTTATATTTGTCTCCTGTAGTAATTAAACCTTTTGTATCTTTGGGAAAACATGATCCACCGTAAGCTGGTCCTGCTCTTAAAAATCTACTACCAATTCTTGAGTCACTTCCAATTCCTAAAGAAATATCTTCAATATTTATTCCGGTTTTTTCGCATAAATTTGCTAACTCATTTATAAACGTTATTTTAGTGGCTAAAAAAGCGTTAGAGGCATATTTAATGAGTTCAGAACCACGCCTTGAAGTTGTAAAAAATTTCGCACCTTTATTCAAAAGTGGTTGATATAGTTTTTTTACAATTTTAAAGATTTTAGGATTATTAGAGCCAACAACTATTCTGTCAGGGAATCTAAAATCTCTTACGGCCTCGCCCTCTCTAAGAAATTCAGGGTTTGAAATTACTTCAATATTTTTTTTTCTTTTTCTTTTTATAATTTTTTCAATTTTATCCCCTGTGCCAATTGGAACTGTGGATTTTGTAATTAATATTTTTTTCGATTTAGCTAATTTAACTATTTCATTTATAGCAGAAAAAACATATTTGAGTTCCACATCTTGTGAGTTCTTTTTTGTTGGCGTACCCACACAAATAAATATAAGATCAGATTTTTCAACTGCTTCTCTTACATTAGACGTAAATTTTAACCTACCAGATTTAAAATTTTTTGTAATTAATTCTTCTAACCCCGGTTCGTAGATTGTAGGTTTACATTTGTTTAATTTTGATATCTTATTTTTATCTTTGTCTACACAATAAACTGTATTACCTAAATCAGCAAAGCATGTCCCGCTAACTAAACCAACATATCCGGTTCCAATCATACATAACTTCATTTTTAAACCTGTTTAATTTCTTTTGATGAGTTTATATACCCCTTCATTGTTCCACAGTCTAAGTATTTTCCTTTAAAAATATTACCATAAAACTTTTCACCATCTGCAATCAATTTTTTAATAGCATCAGTAATATGTATTTCTTTTCCTTTACCTGGTTTTAATTTTTTAATTTCAGAAAAAATTTTTTTTGGCAAAATATACCTTCCAATTATGGCATAATTAGACGGTGATTTTTTTATACTTGGTTTCTCTACAACATCTGAAATTTGAAAATAATTTCTCCTTTTTTTTTTATTGATAGAATGCCCCATCTAGATACTGTTTTTACAGGAACTCTTTTTGTGGCTATTATAGCTGAACGCTTTTTTTTATATAACCTAATCATTTCAAGTGAACAATTTTTTTTAATAATCAGGTCATCAGGAAGCAACATTAAAAAATATTTTCCTTTAATAAGTTTTTTACATTTAATAACAGCATCACCTGTACCTCTGGGTTTGTTTTGATAAACAAATTTTATCATTTTTTGATATTTCTTAATTTTTTTAAAACTGTTAATAATATTTTGATCATTTTTCTTTCTGATAGTATCTTTATAAAATTTATCATTAAAAAAATATTTTTTAATATTTTCCTTTTTTTTGGATATTATAAAAATAAAGTCTCTTATTCCCGCATCAATACACTCATCAAGAATATACTCGAGATTTGGTTTACCATTTATTGGTAAAAGTTCTTTTGGGATAACACTAGTTAAAGGTAATAATCTAGTGCCTAAACCAGCTAGTGGAATTATTGCTTGTTTTATCATATGATTCTTTTACATATTAATATCACAAATTACAATTTTAAATGAAAATATTAAGAACAAGAGAAAAAGTTTACGAAAATTTAAAACAAAATAAGAATTTATCTTTTGTTCCCACCATGGGCTCCTTACACAATGGACACATCAGTCTTATTCAAAAAGCTAAAAAAAGAAAAGGAAACGTTATTGTAAGCATTTTTGTAAATCCCAAACAATTTAACTCCAAAAAGGATTTTGATAAATATCCTAGAAATTTAAAAAAAGACATAAGGTTACTAAAAAGATTAAAAATTGATTACCTATTTATTCCCACTTATAATCAGATTTTTTCTTTTAAGGCAAAAAATAAAATTTTTTTACATAATTTTTCAAAAAAACTATGCGGAAAATATAGACCTGGACATTTTTTAGGTGTTCTAGATGTTGTAAATAGGTTTATTGAAATTATTAAACCTAAGTACTTATTTTTAGGTAGGAAAGATTTTCAGCAACTATTTCTTATTAGTGAACATATTAAAAAAAATAATATAAATACTAAAATTGTTTCCTGCAAAACTATAAGGGAGAAAAATGGAATTGCTATTTCATCAAGGAATTTGTTTCTTGCCAAAAATGAAAAGAAAATTTTAATGAGATCAATTGATTTTTTAAAAAAAAATAAAAAAAAAATAAACGGTAAAAATATTAGATTATTTACGAAAAAATTGAAGTTTTTTGGGATTGAAAAAATTGAATATTTAAAAATTGTTGATTTAAATTCCGTTAAATTAAAAGCTAATATTAAAAAAAATTGTAATATCTTTATTGCTTTTTATCTGAATAAAATAAGACTTATTGATAATTTCTAATTTAGAAAAAAGTATGAACCAATTCCTAAAAAAGATAAAAATCCAATTACGTCTGTTATAGTAGTTACAAAAACACTAGAGGCTAGTGCTGGATCAATGTTCATTTTTTTTAGTGACACAGGAACTAAAATTCCAAAAAGACCTGCAACAATCATATTTAGTATCATTGAGATACCAATTAATAACGCTAATGTAATATCTTTAAACCAAAGTTGAACTATAATTGCACTTATAATCGCAAAAATAATTCCATTTAATACACCAATAGTGAACTCTTTTGCGACAACTTTGTTAAAATTTCCTTTGGACAGCTCTTTAGTTGCTATTGCTCTTATAGTAACTGCAAGAGTTTGCATTCCAGCGTTTCCTCCCATTGATGCCACGATCGGCATTAAAAAAGCTAGTGCAACCATTTGTTCGATCGACGCTCCAAATAGACTAATTACCCAAGTTGCTAAAAGTGCTGTAAATAAATTTAATAAAAGCCAATTGAATCTTCTTTTTGTTTTTACAAAAACAGTATCTGTTATTTCTTCATCACCTACTCCGGCTAATCTAAGCACATCTTCCTCAACTTCCTCCTGAACGACCGTAACAACATCATCTGCGGTAATAACGCCTACTAATTTATTCTCTTTGTTGACGACACCAGCAGAAACTAAGCTGTAATTTTCAAAAGTATTTCCAACTTCCTCTTTATCCATATTAACTGACAAAAGAACTGGCATTTCTCTCATAATCGTATTCATTTTTTTTTCTCGCGGAGTTCTTAAAACTCTTGATGAAGGCACTGTTCCGACTGGTTTAAAATTACTATCAACTACAAAAATTTCTAAAAATTCTTCTGGTAAATCTCTGCTTTCTCTTAAATAGTCTATAGTTTGCCCAACCGACCATTCACTTGGAACAGCTGTAAATTCTCTCTGCATTATTCTTGCTGCTGAGTCCTCGGGATAACTTAATCCTTCTTCTAATAGAAAACGATCTTTAGGTGGTAATTTATCTAAAACTATTTTTTTCTTTTCTTTATCTAAATTTTCTAGAATCTTAATCGCATTATCAGACTCTAACCTTTTTAAAATGTTTGAAATCGATTCTACAGATAATAATTGTAAAACTTCACTTTGAATTGACTCATTTATCTCAATAAATATTTCAGGATCTATTTTGAAATCCTCTATTTCAATAAGTTTAGATCTTGTCTCAGGTGATAGGTTTTCAATAAGATTGGCAACGTCTGATGGGTGTAAATCTTTAAGAGTTTGATTTATGAATTGAATATCTGTACTATTTATTTTATCACTAAAGATATTGATAAAATCTTTATTAAATTCAAAGTTTACTTTTTTTCCGCCAATGGATTTAATTAAACTCATAATATTCCTTGATTGTTTTTTTGTGACTATTAGTTCATAAAATGGTAAAATTCAAATTAAATGAACATTGAAATCAAAAAAAGCAACAAGCTAATTCCCTATAAATTTGCGATAAAAATTCTAGAAAAAAGGGTAAATGATATAAAAAGAGGTAAAAAAAATGAATTATTGTGGATTTTAGAGCATCCGTTAACCTATACAGCTGGAGTGAGATATAAAAATAATGAAATATTAGACAAAAAAATTAGATTAATAAAAACAAAAAGAGGTGGAAAAATTACTTTACACAACCCTGGACAAAAAATTATTTATTTTGCAATTGATTTATCAAAAAGAAAAAGAGACGTAAGAAGATTCGTTAAGATAGTTGAAAAAAGTATAATCGAATTTTTAAATATGTATGGAGTTAAATCAAAATCTGATAGAAAAAACGTTGGTATATGGGTTCGAAATAAGAAAATTGCTGCAATAGGAATTAGAATTTCTAGATGGGTAGCATATCATGGTTGCTCAATTAATATTTCTAATGATCTAGATGCTTACAAGAAAATTATACCATGTGGACTAAGCAATAAAGATGTAACATCATTAAAATTAGAGAACAAAAGAATATACAATATTAATAAAAATCTTCAAAAAGTATTTTCAAAAAACTTTAACGAAATTTAGATTTGATAAAATCGCTAAATGTTTTATTGTAAGTTGCTTTGTAATTATATTTTTTTTCATCAATCATAAACTTAATTTTATAGGCATGTAAAAAAAGATTTTTATTTTTATCTTTTTTTATAAAATATTTTTTATCTCCAACTACTGGATGGCCAATATTGTATAATTGTTTTCTAATTTGATGTTTTCGACCAGTAAAAGGATTTAACTCTAATAAACTAAAATTTTTGGAAGTTTTAATAATTTTAACATAGGTGATTGCTTTTTGAATAATCTTTTTTTTATTATCATAATTAACTAAATTATCTTCTAGTTTTTTAATAGATTTGGAAATTTCTCCATACGTAATAGCCAAATAAGTCTTATGAATCTTTCTAATTCTAAAAAGCGAAGTGAACAATTGAGCATATTTTCTATTTTTTGCTACAATTAAAATTCCTGAGGTCTCTTTATCTATCCTATGTACAACAAAAGGTTTTGAATAAATAAAATAATTTGATTTAGATAATATATCTATTAAGTTTTTAAATGATTTTGTTCCACCCTGAACAGGAATTCCTTGAGGTTTATTCAAAATAATAAAATTTTCATTATTTTCAATAATTAAATCGTCATATTTTTTAAGCTCTTTTTTTTGCGGCGTATATTTTTTTTTATTTTCCTTTTTGCTTTTATGAAAATGAGAAATATCAAATATTTCAACGAAATCATTCAATTGTAATCTATAATTTGCTTTAATTTTTTTGTTATTTACTTTAATTTTTTTTTTTCTTAATATTTTTTGTAACAATGATTGAGGTAGATTTAAAACTTCAAGTTTAAACCATTTATCAAATCTTGTATTTTTATGATTTTCCTTGATCGAAAATTTTTGATACATTAAGAAAAACTTATACTTTATTTACTAATTTCTATTTTTTTTTCGTTTTCCAATGATTTTTTGTCTTTTGGATCAATTTTTTTAGGTATGTCTACTCTCTTTGCATCAACGTTTCTATCGACTAACTCTATAACAGCCATCGGTGCGTCGTCACCAGTTCTGAACCCAGCCTTTAAAACTCGAGAATATCCACCTTTTCTTTTACTGTAACGTTTTGCGAGATCACCAAAAACTTTTACTACAGAACTCTTATTTTGTAGTTTTGAAAACAGTCTTTTTTTATTATTTAAAATATTTTTTTTTCCAATTGTAATTACTTTATCTATCTGTGGTTTTAGCTCTTTAGCTTTTGGTAAAGTAGTGATTATTTGCTCATACTTTATAAGAGAATTGAGCATGTTTTTAAACAAAGCTTTTCTATGCTCTGTTGTCTTATTTAATTTACGATATCCTAAACCGTGTCTCATTAATAATTATTCTCCTCGAGTTTTTTTGACAATTCAGCTATGTTATCTGGCGGCCAATTTGGAATCTCCATGCCTAAATATAAAGACATTGTATTCAAAACTTCTTTTATCTCATTTAAGGATTTTCTTCCGAAATTCGGTGTTCTTAACATTTCAGGTTCAGTTTTTTGTACAAGATCTCCTATGTAGATAATATTATCATTTTTTAAACAATTCATTGACCTAACAGAAAGTTCTAATTCCTCAACTCTTCTTAATAAATTTCGGTTAAATTCAGGTTCAGCTGATTTCTTTTCTTGAACAATTTCTTTTGGATCTTCAAAATTCACAAACATTGCTAATTGATCTTGAAATATTCTTGCTGAATATGCTATCGCATCTTCGGCAGCTACTGTTCCATTAGTTTCTACCGTCATTATAAGTTTGTCATAATCTAAAGCGCTTCCTGCTCTCGTATTTTCGATTGAGAAAGAAACCTTTTTTACTGGACTAAAAAGAGAGTCAATTGAAATTAAACCTAAAGGATTGTCCTCAGATTTATTTTTTTTTGCTGGAACATAACCTTTACCATTATTAACTATTAATTCCATATGAAATTGAGTTTTTTCGTCTAAATTACAGATAGTCTGATCAGGATTTAAAATTTCAACTTCTGGAACTAAATTTATATCTTTTGCTTTTACTTCTCTTGGTCCTTTAATATCTAAAATAATCTTTTTTGGACCAGAAGCCGTCGATTTAATAGCTAAATTTTTTACATTTAATACAATGTCAGTGACATCCTCTCTAACACCTTTAATTGAAGAAAACTCATGTAAAACACCGTCTATCTGAATCGCTGTGACCGCTGCGCCTTGTATTGAGGATAAAAGAATTCTTCTTAAAGAATTTCCAATCGTTTGGCCAAAACCTTTTTCTAATGGCTCAGCAATTACTTTAGCTATTGACTTATCCTCATTACTGGTAATCTCAAGCTTATTTGGTTTTATTAAAGCTTTCCAGTTTTTGTCTATTACATTTGTGGTTGATTGCATTTACACTCTCCTTCTTTTTGGTGGCCTAGCCCCATTGTGTGGCATAGGTGTTGTATCTTTAATAGAAATTATTTTGAATCCTCTTGATTGTAGAGACCT
>MDSY01000616.1_pt1 | contig 13942 bp, 22 predicted proteins | sample 811131 | NCBI WGS metagenome assembly MDSY01 (sample SAMN05326643, study PRJNA326480) | marine metagenome | isolation source: seawater | place: Atlantic Ocean: South West | collected 2010 | reverse complement strand
CTTAGTGGTAATACAAGTTATTTGAACATGCCCAAAGGAACTACAGCTCAAAGACCTTCTTCTCCAGTATCTGGAATGATTCGTGAAAACACCACTCTAAATAAAATAGAAGTATACAACGGTACTGATTGGCGTAAATTAAGAGAACACGAACCTACTATTGAATATCTTGTATTAGCAGGTGGTGGTGGTGGCGCTGGCTTTGGAGGTGGTGGTGGGGCCGGTGGATTACTAACTGGTTCATTTACACTTTCAAGTGGCATAACTTATACAGTTGCTGTAGGAGCAGGGGGATCAGGAATAGGATATGATAATGCAACCGGTTATGTAAATGGAGGCAACGGGGGTAATTCATCTATATCGGGCACTGGCTTAACTACTATTGAAGCGACTGGTGGCGGTGGTGGAGGTGCAGGAGCAGGGTCACAGTCAGCAGGTTTAACAGGTGGCTCTGGTGGTGGCGGAGGACATTATATTAATGTTATAGCCGGAGGAGTTGCTACTCCATCGGGTCAAGGAAACAATGGAGGTGCTTCAGCTTATGCCAGCAACCAAGGTGTAGGTTATTATGGATCTGGCGGTGGTGGAGGTGCAGGTGCAGCGGGGCAGAATGGTGCAACATTAGGCACATATCGTGGTGGAACTGGTGGAATTGGTTTACAATCTAATATTACAGGAACTAATAAATACTATGCTGGAGGTGGCGGAGGTCAGAGTAGATATATTCAATATTTTGCACCAGGCGGAGCCGGTGGCGGTGGTAATGGCAGTTATTATATAAGTGCTAGTGATGCTCCTGTAGCTCAAAACGGAACAAATGAGCTTGGAGGTGGTGGTGGAGGTGCTTATGGATATTTAACATCTTATGTAGGAACAGGGGGCAGTGGAACTGTAATAATTAAATCTTCTAACCCTTTAACAACTACCGGAACAACTTTAAATCCCGATGGAGCAGTTTCGGGATTTTATATATATAAATTTAACACAACAGGAGGGAATTTTTCAATAAGCTAATGGCAATAACAAAAGTAATAAACGACGCGGTAGATTTAAACCAGACTAGTGATTATAGTGGACTTAGATTACCCGTAGGCGCAACAATTGGTGTTAGTCCCGCTCCTCCACAAGGAGCTTTAAGGACAAATACTTCAAAATCAGAAGATGGTTCGGCAAGCGTAATAGAACATTATAATGGTACAGCTTGGAAACATTTTGATGCTATTAGCGTTTAAAAAAGCTGAACAGCTATATAATAACAAAATTGCATGCTCATAAAATAAATTAAATGGCAAATACAATAATTAATACACCAGAATTATTAAACCTTGATTCAACAACAGGAGCAGCAATTTTAGCCAAAGGAACAATTAGCGAGCGGCCTACTGGTTCAGCAGCTATAGACGGTGCATTAAGGTTTAACACCGATACTAATAAAACAGAATATTTTGACGGTACGGGTTGGTATGAAATAGTTGATGAATATGCTAGTGGCTTTGTAGGGCCTGGAACTAATTACTTTGATACAAAATTATATACAGGTAATGGTACTACTAAATCTATAAGCACTTTAAATTTTCAGCCAGGGTTAACTTGGGTTAAAGCAAGAGAACAAGCTAATGATAATATATTAGTAGATAGCATTAACGGAGCGGGCAGTAATAAAGGATTAAATAGTAATGCTGCTTATTATGAAGGGCAATACACTGCAACTTACGGATATATTTCAAGTTTAGATTCTAATGGTTTTACAGTATCTGCGGGAAGTAGTAACGCAAATTATACTAATGTAAATAATAAAGATTACGTATCATGGAACTGGAAAGCAGGAGGCGGTGCAGTCTTAAACGAAGTGGGTAATATTGACAGTCAAGTTAGTGTCAATAGAGACTCTGGATTTAGTATTGTGAAGTACACAGGAAGCAATAGTGCATCTGGTACTGTTGGTCATGGACTCGCTGATGCAGAAATAATTATTTTAAAAGATTTAACAGATGGTACTAACAATTGGAGAGTATGGCAAAAAGATTTATCTGCAAATTATTGGATGTATTTAAATTTAACTTTAGAAGAAGTTTCAGCAGCTACTGATGGAGGAATAAGAAATGTAGATGCAACCACCTTTGGATTTATAAACGGAACTACTGGGGGTGTGGAGGGTGTTAATAGTAGTGCAAGTAATTATGTAGCTTACTGTTGGCAATCAGTTGCTGGATATAGTAAAATAGGAACTTATCTTGGAAACGGTAACGCAACAGGGACAATTGTTCAAACGGGATTTACACCATCTTGGGTAATTATTAAAAACGCTACTTCTTCTGGTGCTTGGTGTATATTTGATTCAGCAAGAAACCCAACTAACTCAAGGTATAATTTACTGCAAGCGCAAGACTCTGCTGCTGAAATAGATTTATTAAATCTTTATGGCTTAGAGGGTGTTGATTTTTTAAGTACTAGTTTTCAACTAAAAGATACTAATGCATCAAGAAATACAGGAGGCGAGACTTATTTATATATGGCATTTGCTTAAAATCAAAATAAAAATATGAAATTACCCAGAAATGGCATTGCGCGAGACATAAGACATTATATTGGAAGTTTATTTGTATTTCTATTAATTATAGGAATAGTAGTATGGCTTGTAATGTTTCCAGTATTAGAAACAAACAAAGAGGTTGTAATGATGCTTATTGGAACTATAAGCGCATCTATAGGTGTTGTTATTAGTACAATCACAGGTGCCAAACCCGATGACGTAAATTCATTAAAAGGTGATGTAGAAAAAAAACAATTACAAATAGATTATTTAACTAAAGCAAAAGATGATTTAGAATCTATGGTTATTAACCTTCAAAAAGAAATGCTAAAAAACCAAGATGATGTAATGGATAAGATTATATTAAAAGCAGCATTAGATTATGATAATAGAGCTGAAGCATATAAACAATTATCGTCACAAAAAAAATGTACATGCGGTAAAGAAGAGTGCTCCTGTAAAGGTGAGTAATTACAAGTAATAATAAAGTATAAACCTAACTAATTTTAAACCAATACCAATGACACTATTTTACCAGACTCAATCGTGGTCTAGTCAACCACAAGTATCCGAAGAAACCAAGAAAATTTGGAAGCGTTATTCAAAGAAAAAAAACTGGAGAATAACACAACTTCCTAATGGTTATTACCAAGCCGAATGGATTGATTTTAATGAAAACTGGAACGGAATTACAAGACGTGAAACAATTGAAGGTGCTGAAAAAGCAATTGAATCCTCAATTGAACATTATGCTAAAAAAATAAAACTTTCCGAAGGTCCTGTTGTTGTAAAAACTTTTTAAATAAAATACTTAAATTAAATCTAATTAAATCATGTCAGACGCAATTGTCAAAAATCTCAGCTTTGGTAACGAAGCTAAGGATCAACTATTTGAAGGTATTAACAAACTTACAAAAGCCGTTAGTTCCACGCTAGGAGCTAGCGGTAAACGTGTAATATTAGAAGATGGAGGAGGAAAACCTATCATAACAAAAGATGGAGTAACTGTTGCAGATTCAATAGTGCTATTAGATCCAATAGAAAATATGGGTGCAACGCTTTTAAAAGAAGCTGCTAGGAAAACTGTTAAAGAAGCTGGCGACGGAACGACAACGGCTACAGTGCTAGCACACTCTATATTAACACACGCTTATCCTAAACTAGAGGAGCTTGGGTCAAGAAAGCTAAAAGAAGGTATCGATACTGCTGTTAACAAAGTTATAGATTATTTAGAAAAAAATTCAATAACAGTAACTGGTCAAATGATAGATCAAGTTGCAAATATTTCTACAAATAATGATAAAGCATTAGGCACGGTTATAGCTCAAGCATTTAGATCAGTAGATGAAACTGGTGTTGTAATGATGGAAGCTACAGAATTATCAGAAACTACCTCTGAATTAATAGAAGGTATGCAATATGATAAAGGACTAACAAATTCCCATTTTGTTACTAAAGCAGAAACAAGAGTTGCGGAATTAGATAATCCAGTAGTTTTACTTATTGAATCACCTGTTGAAAATATAAGAAAAATACAAAGTATACTAGAGCATGTTATTAAACATAATGAATCATTACTTATTATTGCTGATTTAGAACCAAAAGTTATTTCTGCTTTAGCTATGAACAAAATAAAAGGTAATATAAAAGTAAATGTTATTAATGCTCCTACCTACGGTATAACTAAAAAAGATATGCTAACAGACTTAGCATTATTAACTGGTGCTACTATTATTAATGAAGATTTAGGTGATGATATGGATATGATATTGCCTGAACATTTAGGAAAATGTATTAAAGCTGTAACTAGTGATACTGAAACAATAATTAAAGTTGAAAAAATAACCGACGAAGTAGCAGCTATTATAAATACTATAAAAAAAGACTTAAATAAAAAAAATACTGCTCCTGAAGTTATAAGATTAGAAAAAAGATTAGCCAGATTATCTGCTAAAATTTCTACTGTAAAAGTAGGGGCAGATTCAAGTATAGAGCTAAAAGAAAAAACTGATAGAGTAGAGGACGCTATTTGTGCTACTAAAGCTGCCATTAAAGAAGGCATTGTAGCCGGTGGAGGAGTGGCGCTTTTAAATGCCGCTATGTTTATTAAACCTAAAGATAAAGCTGAAAGCATTCTTTTGGATGCAATCAAAGCTCCCTATCACACTATCCTAGACAACGCTAATATTAGTGAAGCACACTCCGAAAAAAAAGGATGGGGATTAGATGTGATAACGGGTAAATCGGTTATAATGGTTAAAGCTGGTATAATCGATCCTTTATTAGTAACAAAAGCAGCACTTAAAAATGCAGCTTCTGTTGCAACAACTATTTTATCTACTGATTGTATAATTAATAATTTAAGAATTAATGAAGGCAATAGGTAGAAATTTAATTATAAGTAAAGATAAGCAAGGAACTTCTGAAACAAAAGGTGGTCTGCTTGTATCTGAAAATCAACGAGAAGATTTAAGATATAATAAAGCAAAAGTAATTTCAATAGGATCCGAAGTTGTAGGCGTTAAAGAATTAGATAATATTTATTATGATAATGCGGCCGGTCATAACATAGAAATAGATAAAATTATTTATCAAGTTATAAAACTTCAAGACATTGTTATAGTAATATGAGAAGATTAGAAGCTAAGGATTTAAAAGAAATGAACTTAGTTAAGCATTACCGAATAATAAGGCAATGGGCAGCTAAGAACAATAATTTAACCGGTGCGGATATAGAACTTCTTATATACTTAGACTGTATAGATATATTTAGCAAAATAGATTTTAAAATGGGAGCCTATTCTTATAGCTGGGATAATAGAAGATGGAATAGATTATTACAAAAAGACTGGATTAAAGTTTGGCGTAAAAGAAATTATACTACTCAAAAATATCATTTATATAAATTATCTTTTAAAGGAAAGCAACTAATAAATAAAATATATAAAATAATGCTTGGAGAAGAAGATATACCAACAAGCGAAAGAAGAAATATTATAATGCTTGGTAAAACATATACTGATATTGTATTAAAAACATCAATAGATAACGTAAACAAAGACAAAAACAGATAAACAAAAACAATATGAAAAAGCAATCACCAGCAGTAGTAAAAGCAGCAGATGGCGTTGTAGGCGCTAATGCTCTTTGGGACGGACCATTAAATACAATGGGTTTCCCTATGGGTAGGGGATCTAGTTCGGGAATTACGGGCATGCAACTTAAAAAAGCAAGCTGTGCTTATAAATCAGGGCCAATAACGCAGTTAGCAAAAAGTTCTGTATAAAGCATGGAAATTAATGACATTAAACTTATAGCCCTAAATGGGTCTGTAGGTGTTGTGACAATGATGGATTTAGAGGTTTGGTTAAAAGTAATTTTGTTAATTGTTACAATCGGTTATACACTGAGTAAGTGGATTAAAATAAAAAAGTAATGACATATATACAGAACAATTCGCCTTTTTTAAAAACAGCAGCTTGGACTAGAAAAGAAGGTAAAGATCCTAAAGGGGGATTAAATGAAAAAGGAGTTAAATCTTATAGAAAAGAAAACCCTGGAAGTAATCTTCAAACTGCTGTAACTACGCCTCCTTCTGAATTAAAAAAAGGTAGTAAAGCGGCTAACAGACGTAAATCGTTTTGTGCAAGAATGAGTGGAGTAAAAGGCCCAATGAAAAAGCCTAATGGTGAACCCACTAGAAAAGCTTTGGCCTTAAAAAAATGGAATTGCTAATAACTAAACAATAACAATAACAATAACAAAAACAAAAACAAAAACACAGAAATTATGGGACACATGAAATCAGATGAACGTTATGATGCTAAAGAAGCATATAATAAAAAATTATCATCTTCAGCTAGAATGCATTATTTAGAAAATGATATAGCGGATAGAAAAGGACATTCAGGAAGTTATAGCGGTAACCATCCAAGATACTCCAGCCCAGCGGGTATGATGGGGCAAGCTAAAGCGGACCTTGCTTATAATCCTATGGATGATATTGCAGGACAAGGAACAGAAGGCACAAATGCTGCTATGATGATGAAAAAAGATATGTCTCCTATGGCTAATATGAATAAAGGATATGGGCAGCAGGTTGGTAAGCCTTCTGTTGCAAGCCGTCAAAAATATGGTGGTAACAAAGGGGATGAAAGTATGTCAGATAGAGACTATAGTGCTCCTACTAAAATGTATGGTGGGAAAAAAGGTGACATGAGTAAATCAAGAAAAGATTATTAAGATGGGATTTAAAATGAAACAAGGACCTATTTCTATGAAGGGATCTCCTGTGCATTTGCCTGGAATTGGGAATGCACTAAAAGCTGGCTATAACGCTATGTTTGGGAGCAGCACGCCTAAAGCCGCAAACCCAAAAGATCCTCGTAATATGACCAGGGAACAAAGAAACACAATACAAAAAAAAGGCATTAGAGAGTTACATGATTTAGAAAGAAAAATGACTCATGAAATATCATCTAAGGGAGATTATGAAGTGCCAGCATTAGGAAGTAGCGGTTATGGTATAAAAGGTAGCGGATATAAAGATGAAGCAACTGGAGGAATTACTACTTTAATAGGACCTACTACCCCTAAAAAGAGAAAAAAAATAAAAACATTAGACACAAAAATAACACCCAAAAAGACTAATACTGATACTAAGATTGTAAACGCAAAAGCAACAGCAAAAACAATAACTAAAAAAGAAACTGCTAGCAAACCTGGTAAATTAAGATCACAAAAAAATATTAGAAACCGCAAACTTTCTAATAAAGAAGGGTCTATGACCAGGAGGGAGAGGCGTTTAATGAAAACTTTAGATAAAGCATCCTCTGCAAAAGCTAAAACAAATCAAACTGCAAAAAGCATTGATACTAGTAAGCCTAAATCCGCAGATACAGGAGCAAAACAGATTAGTGCTAGAAGTTCAAGGGCTAAGGCCAAAAGATTAGAGAATAGAGCTTCAAGAATAGAAGGACGTATTGAAAGAAAAGCTAGTAGACAAGCACAACGTAAAAAAATTAAAGAAAACAGATAGGACTGTATAAACCCTAGCAAACAAAAACAACAACAATTACAAACACAAACACAATGGCTAAATTTTTATCATTTAACGTCACTAACACAGCGGCTCCTACTACAGAAGGAGAGTACTTAGTAAACGTAGATCAGATCAGTGCGGTAACTTACGCTGCCCCAACATTAACTGTAGAATTAAAAAACACTGCAACTTCACAAATTGCATTTGCACTTTCAACATCTAATGCAGGAGCGGCTACCCCAGTAATTACTGCTGGGACTCCAACAATTCAAACAGTTAACAGAGCTTTAACCGCTAATCCAGGTGGAGTAAAAGCTTCTGTTGGTTTTGGAAAAGATCAAACAGGTGGTGTACCAGCTCCAGGACAAGCTCCTTTAGCTGCTAATTTGCAGATATTTGTAACCTCAGTTACTTATACTGCCTAATTATTAATTCATATGCCTCTTGTTTCCGCAGGAGGTATATAATTTTATTTATATGAAAGCAACAGGACTAGGTGATACAATTGAAAAAATAACAGCTGTAACAGGTGTTAAAAATGTTGTAGGATCAATTTTTAAAAGCTTAAAAAAACCTTGTGGTTGCCAAAAAAGAAAAGAAGCTTTAAATAAAAAATTTCCTTATGGCGTTTAAATTAAACACACCACCTTATAATCAAGATAATACACCTATATATAGTGTAGATTTAGGAGATGATGTTTTAGGTAAAGCTAATAATAATGGAACTATACTAGTTAATAAAGATTTAAATTCAAAAAAAATTGATAAAGTAGTTGACCATGAGATGGTACACATAGATCAATTTAAACGAGGAGATTTAGATTATGACGATAAAAATGTTTACTGGAAAGGTAAAACATATTCTAGAAGTAAAATGCAAGAAGGTGCTAAAAAACTTCCTTGGGAAAAAGAAGCTTATGATAAAGCTTAATTATGTGGAAATTATTACTAGGTTTAATAAAAAGCGGCGATAATAAAAAATCAACAGCAGGTAATTTAGCATGGGAAATTCGTGAAGCTATTAAAGGCAAAGAATTAGATCCTAATGAAATTATTGAATTACAAACTAAAATAAATGAAATTGAAGCAGGGCATAGAACACTTTTTGTTGCCGGCTGGAGGCCTTTTATAGGCTGGATTTGCGGAGTAGCATTAGCATATAACTTTGTAATCAGAGATTTATTTATTTGGATTACAAAAACAGCTGACGCTCCACCAGCGTTACAAATGGAGCATTTAATGACTGTACTATTAGGTATGCTAGGCCTTGGAGGTTTGCGTACTTTTGAAAAAATAAAAGATAAAACAAAATAAAACATGTATCCACAAAATCAAAGTACCATGTATACTAACGCGGTCTCGTTACTTACATCAGCAACACTTAGATCACCAGGGGCAACTGCCGCTGGAATACCAGCAGGTCAATTTGCATCAACTCTTTCTGGAAACCTTCCTGTTAGTACAACTGCAATAGCCTTAGCCTCAAGCGGTACTTTTTTAGGCTCTGCCCAAGAAAGACCTACAGCCGGTTACCAAAATAAAGATAAAGGTGTATCTTATATATTGACTACAAATAATGCAGGAGCAATAATTAGTTGTGTTGTTGTGCAGACTCGAGCAGCTGGTTCAGCTCAAGCAGCTGTAGTTACTGTTCCTTTAAATCCAGGTGCTGGGCCTAATATGGGAGTTGCTACTCAAACAATAGTTTTTGATGCAGCGGCTATAACAACAGCTTTTACAGCTAGCAATGATGGTAACGCTATAACAGGATCTTTAACAGTTACTATAGCTGCAACAGATTTGCAAAGACCTTTTAGCGGAGGTACAGGTGCAGCAACAGATGGTATTTATGAAGCTGACATACAATCAGGTGGTGATGCTTTTGGATTATATATTAATGGAGCAGCTGGAGGAAGTGCAGTTAAAGTAGAGTTAGCATCTGCTCCTCCTAACCAAACTATTACCTTAAATGGCATTTTACAAGGAACAACATTAGAAGGTTTATTTAGAAAAGTATACACAACTGATGCTGCTACAACAGCAACAACTATTATAGCATTATATTAAAATAAATTAAATTAAATCAAATTAAATCAAATGAAAGAAGTAAAAGAAAACAAAGTAACAAAAGAGCAACTTGTTAAAGTTAAAGAACAACAAGTTAAAGTATCTAATCTTTTAAGAGATATTGGATTAGTAGAAAGTCAAAAGCACGTGTTATTACATGAATACGCAGGCTTAAATCAAGAAGTAGAAGAGTATAAAAAAGAATTAGAAAAAGAATATGGTGCAATTAGTATTGATTTAGAAACTGGTAAATATTCTGAAATCAAAAATGCTGAAGAAGCAAAAAAATAAGATGTCTAGTATTATAAGAAAAATCAGTATTGGTTCTGATTATAAAAATGATGCCATGCATTACTCCGTTGGCCAAGAAGTTTATGGAGGACATAAAATAGCTTATATCATATTTGAAGATACTGATGGTTCTTATAATATTTTTATTAAAAAAAACAACGAAGTTTTACCATGGAAAAAGTTTAATACTAATATGGCTGTATCCGTTGAATATAATTTAGAGTATGAATAGTATATATGATTTTATTGTTGAACCAATAGGAAAAAGATACGATAATACTTTAAAAATAAATAATAAAAATTTAATACTAAATTCTAATATAGAATCTTTTAAATTTATAAATAAAAAAGCTAAAGTAATTTCTACACCATTAGCGTATAATACTTCAATAAAAATAGGCGATGAAATAATAATACATCATAATGTTTTTAGAAGATATTACGATATAAGAGGTAAAGAAAAAAATAGCAGTAAGTATTTTAAAGATAATTTATATTTTTGTCAAATAGATCAAATTTATTTATACAAAAATAACAATAAATGGCAATCTTTTGGAGATAGATGCTTTGTTAAACCTATTTTAAATAACGATCATTTAAAGCAAGATAAAGAGCAAAGTCTTATTGGTATATTAAAATACGACAATAGCTCTTTAAACGAGCTCGATATTAGCTCTGGTGACCTAGTAGGCTACACACCTAATGGGGAGTGGGAATTTATAATAGACAATGAACGTCTATATTGTATGAAATCAAATGATATTGTTATTAAATATGAATACAAAGGAAACGAAATTGAATATAATCCGGGCTGGGCAGTTAGCAGTTGACGAATTAATTAAAGTAGCTAAAGAAGCAATTGTAGATTCAGGCGATGATATATCAGCTGACAGACTAAAAAATGCCGCTGCAACTAAAAAACTAGCAATATTTGATGCATTTGAAATATTAACTCGCATTGAGCAAGAGAAAAAAATGTTAGAGGATAATACGAAACAAGCTAATAAATTTGGCGGTTTTGCTGAAAGCAGATCTAAATAATGTATAAACAAATTTTATGTTCTGTTGTAAATGATCATATAAGGCCCAACACTTTAAAAAGATTAAATAGATTAAAAAGTTTTAAGTACGGTTATAATAAAGAATATGACTTAGTAGTCATAAGTAAAAATGGTACCGTAGGTGCAATATATGATATACAAGGCTTCAGGATTGGATTACCCATAATTACAAATGCATATAAAAAAAGTAAAATAAAAACTGAACAATATTGGGAAAGGTTTGAATATCCAAAAGTTTTAAAAAAAATTAGAAGTGTTTTTGATTGGAATAATTATCCAGATAATTTTAAAGAACAGTGGTATAATTATATAGAAGATGAATTTAAAGCTAGAGATGAAGGATTTGCGTTTTACAATAATGGCGTTCCTACTTATATTACTGGGTCTCATTACATGTACTTGCAGTGGACCAAGATTGATGTTGGGGCTGCAGAATTCAGAGAATCTAACAGACTATTCTACATTTTTTGGGAAGCCTGTAAGGCAGACAGCAGATGTTACGGTATATGTTACCTCAAGAATAGACGGTCTGGGTTTAGCTTCATGGCATCATCAGAGACTGTTAGCCAGGCAACAATATCAAGTGATGCTAGATTTGGAATTTTATCGAAGACGGGCGCAGATGCAAAGAAAATGTTTACCGATAAAGTCGTACCAATCTCCACGAATTATCCGTTCTTCTTCAAGCCGGTACAAGACGGAATGGACAGGCCGAAAACAGAACTTGCCTACAGGGTCCCGGCGTCGAAATTAACAAGACGAAAAATAGAATTAAATGAACAGCTTAAAGATATTGAAGGATTAGATACCACCATTGATTGGAAAAATACAGGAGATAATAGTTATGATGGTGAAAAATTAAAATTATTAGTACATGATGAATCTGGCAAATGGGAAAGACCCGATAATATATTAAACAACTGGAGAGTAACTAAAACAACATTAAGATTAGGTAGCCGAATTGTTGGTAAATGTATGATGGGCTCAACTTCTAATTCATTAGACAAAGGAGGAGAAAATTTTAAAAAGCTATATGAAAATTCAGATGTTAAAAAAAGAAACCGCAATGGACAGACTAGCTCAGGATTATATTCTTTGTTCATACCTATGGAGTGGAATTACGAAGGATTCATTGATAAATATGGAATACCTGTATTCGATACGCCAAAAAAACCAGTAATAGGAATAGACAAAAATGAAATAGATATTGGAGTTATTAATTATTGGCAAAATGAAGTTGAAGGTTTAAAAACTGATCAAGATGCTTTAAATGAATTTTATAGACAATTTCCAAGAACTATTCAACATGCATTTAGAGATGAAACAAAACAATCTTTATTTAATCTAACTAAGATTTATGAACAAATAGATTATAATGAAGAAATTACACGATCTAGTTTAATAACTCAAGGCAATTTTCAATGGCTTGGAGGAGTAAGAGATACTAAAGTAATGTTTGTTCCAAACAATAAAGGAAGATTTTTTATCTCTTGGGTTCCAGACAATGAAATGCAAAATAAAATTCTTTTGAAGAATGGAGCAAAATACCCAGGTAATGAACATTGTGGTGCATTTGGATGTGACAGTTATGATATATCAGGTACAGTAGATGGGAGAGGATCTAAAGGATCTTTGCACGGATTAACAAAATTTTCTATGGAAGACATTCCTCCTAATATGTTTTTTTTAGAATATGTAGCACGACCTGATAATGCAGAAACATTTTTTGAAGATGTACTAATGGCTTTAGTATTTTACGGAATGCCTATACTAGCAGAGAATAATAAACCAAGGCTGCTATATTATTTAAAGAGAAGAGGCTATAGAGGATATTCAATAAACAGACCTGATAAAGTTTACAATAAATTATCTACTACAGAAAGAGAAATAGGAGGAGTACCAAATTCTAGTGAAGATATGAAACAAGCCCATGCCGCTGCTATAGAAAGTTATATAGACGCGTATGTTGGATTTAATGATGATACGCATGGTGATATGTATTTTATACGAACGCTTAACGACTGGTCAAAATTTAATTTAAATAATAGAACAAAATATGACGCCTCTATTAGCTCTGGGCTAGCAATAATGGCTTGTAATAAAAATAAATATGCTCCAGTGGCTAAAAAAGTTTTTAAAACTATGAGTTTAGGAATAAAAAAATATAATAATGATGGCTTTACATCAAAAATAATTTAAAAATAAATGGTTTATACAAATTATAACAGTTCATTCCCAGATCAGGTAGTACCTGATTCAGAAAAGAATAGTTATGAGTACGGGTTACAGGTAGCCCAAGCTATAGAAAACGAATGGTTTAGACAAGATATTGGAGGTGATAGATATTTACAAAACTTTCAAAATTATCATAGTTTAAGATTATATGCTAGGGGTGAACAACCCGTGCAAAAATATAAAGATGAATTGTCTATTAATGGTGATTTGTCTTATTTAAATTTAGATTGGAAAATTGTACCAGTAATACCTAAGTTTGTAGACATTGTAGTTAACGGCATGACTGATAAAGGTTATGAAATAAAATCATTTGCTACTGATCCATTTGCGCTTAAAGAAAGAACAGATTTTGCTTTTAAAGCTATTAGAGATATAATAAATAAAGAATATATTGAGCAAATGAATGCCGCTACGGGACAAAATTTTTATGCCTCTGCCCAACCTGATAAGCTGCCAGCATCGCGAGACGAGCTAGATCTTTATTTGCAATTAAATTATAAGCAAAGTGTTGAAATAGCCGAAGAAGAAATAATTAAAAATGTTTTTTCATTTAATAAATATGATGATATACAAAGACGTATAGCCTACGATTTAACTGTGTTAGGCATTGGTGTGTCTAAAACTAGTTTTAATTTTTCAGAAGGTATTACAGTTGACTATGTAGACCCTGCTTCAGTAGTATACTCTTATACAGAAGATCCTAACTTTGAGGAT
>MDSY01117171.1_pt1 | contig 13943 bp, 10 predicted proteins | sample 811131 | NCBI WGS metagenome assembly MDSY01 (sample SAMN05326643, study PRJNA326480) | marine metagenome | isolation source: seawater | place: Atlantic Ocean: South West | collected 2010 | reverse complement strand
GGAGAGGACGTCCTTCATGCTGGCCTCGACGGCGGCCTGCGCGGCGTCATCGTCCAGGTCGTCGTCGTCATCCGCGGCGAGTGCGGCGAGCGGGGTGGTGTTCGCGAGGAGCGCGGCGAGCGCCAGGACGTCGCGGCGGCTCTTAACGGGCGTCGTCGCGGCGGTCGTCGCCTCATCGCACGACGATTGGTGGGCGGTGACCTTGGGATGAACCTTCGTGATGATCGTGTGGGACCGCGCCGGCCTCGTCGTGGACGTGGACGCGCGGGAGCAGGAGGATAGCCGGCGATCTACGTCGAGGCGCACCGCGGGGCGGCGGGTGGCCGCTGCTAGGGACGTCGACATCGTGTCGGGCGTCGTTCGTTGTGTGTGTGTACCCGGCCGGCGAAGGAGGGATATCCTTTTCAATGGCCACGTCAACCAGCTTTTTGGCGGAGGCGATAACGATTTGCAAATTCGTGAGTGAGCAAATAACCTGTCGATGGCGTATTTGTTCTGCACATTTGTGTGTGGTGTCACTCCGTATTTACCTAATTCACATCGTACAAGCATAGGCATTCAGTCATCCCGGCCCAAACCGGCACCTTTTTCTTCTTCTTCCACCAGCGGTTACAGTTTCCGGCACACTCTCAACGCGCGGACACCCCGTCCCGCGTCGAGCCGCACACGCGCGCGCGAACCCCGCGACGCGATGCGGAGCTCGCATCGGAACGCCGGGGCACCCCGGCGGGCGACGCTTCACCGCCCGAAGGTCCTCGCGTCCCTGGCGGTGCTCATGGCTGCATGCATGGGAGGCGCCGCGGCGGATCTAGCGCCCGCGGCCTCGGCGGAGGCGCCGCGGCCCACTGCCGGATTCAAGGCGGCGCTCGCGGCGACCGCGCGACCGAGCACGATCGTCCAGCGCGCGGGGTCGACGATTCCGTCCGTGGGAGATCGCGCGCACACGGTCCCGCCGCCCGCGACGTCGCACGCGGCCGGGATGCCGGCATCGACGACGCCCGCGCAGACGCACTCCGCCGAGTTTCTCGCGTGGGCGCAGAGGTACGGGAAGCTCCCGGAGTACTGCCCCGACGGATCCGTCCCGTGCGCCGAGTCCCTCAGGCGCGAGGCGGTGTGGAGGATAAACGCGCGGCACATCGAGGAACACAACAGGCGCTCGGGTACGTACCAACCACCCACCCATCGACCACGGACACCCAACCACACGAACCAAATCGCCAACAAAATCTCGCCAACGAAGACTGACGAATTCCCAAACTCCCATCCACTTCAACCCAGGCTCGCTGATGAAGAAAGGCCTGACGCGGTTCGCGGACATGACCTCCGAGGAGTTCACCGTGAACGCCGCCACGTACAAGACACCGCTGTTGACAGTGGAGGGTAAAAAAGAGAGGAAGCTCGAACTCGACGCCGACGTCAAGCGAGGCGAACGACGGGCGGAGTCGCAGAAGGAACGGTACTTAATGCGACACGCGAATGACCCGTTGATGTCGCTGAAGCTCGCGACGGACGCGGCGGCGGCGGCGGGCGAGCGCATCCCCAGCCAGGAGCACAAGAAGAAGGGAGCGACGGAGTCGGATGGGATATTCGGCAAGATGCTCCCCGCGCTCGGGTCCGTTTCGACCGAATCGCATCGTCATGATTCGCGTCGGCGGACTGAATCGACTCGTAACGGTCGTAACGCCCGCGCCGCTCAACACGAGCCGCGCCACCACTCGCATCGCGAATACGCGAACGCGCACCCGATCGATGACGTCTCGCCGATGGGAACGCCGGGAGGAGAGAGAAACGCGCGGGCTGGTTCAAACGACGGGCCGCTCGGCACGAACCTACCGATCCACTTCGACTGGTCCGATAGCGTCGACTTCGGCGACGTCATCCACCAGGGCAAGTGCGCGGGATGCTGGGCGTACTCCACCGCCGCGGTCATCGAAGCCGCGCGCGTCATCGACGCGAGGGTGAACGGTGGGGACACACACGCCGAGACGGAACGATTGAGCCCGCACGCGCTCATCGATTGCGACGATCTCGACCGGGGTTGTGCAACCGGGAACATGGCGTCGGCGTACTCGTGGATCCAGACGTCCACAAAGGGCATTCCCACGATGGAAGCCTACCCGAGCCGCGGCGCAGGCGGCGTGTGCGACAAGGCGAAATTGGGCGCCATCCCGGCGAGCAAAGTGGTTCGCACGGATGGGTACTGCGATTTGCCGTCGCTCGGGGAACGAAGCGAGACGCAACTGCTCATGGCGCTCGCGCAGCAACCCGTGGCGGTCGGCGTTAACGTCCACGCGCTGCAGTTCTACGAGTCCGGGGTGGTGGACATCGACGATTGCCCGCCCGCGTCGGACGATCCGCTCAAGGCGATCAACCACGCCGCGGTGCTCACCGGCTGGGGCCGCGACGACGCCACGGGGAAGTGGTACTGGATCTTGCGAAACACGTACGGGGATCAATGGGGCGAGGATGGCTACGCGCGGCTCGCGTTCGGGCAGGAAGCGGGCACGAACTTCGGTACATGCGCGCTTTACACCGAGGGGAACTACCCCGTCGTCGGAGGGCTGGGATGCACGGACGGGGCGGTGCGCAAAGAGGCGGTTAAGCACGGGAAGCACGTGTGGCTCTACCCCGGCGGTTACAACATGGGCCCGAGGGACGCGCGGTGGACGTGGCCGAGCTGGAGCGAGATGACCTCGATGCTGACGCACGGGGGTGGGAGCGAGGATGGGGTCGCAGCGGTGGCGGTGTTTGGGGTGATGTGCGCGGTCGTCGTCGCGGCGCTCGTCGCCGCCAGGCGAGGCAGGCTCGAACGCGTGAATGGTTCATCGGACGGAGCAACTGGAGATGAACAGGAAGCCGAGGGGTTGCTGTCCGCGGGGAAAAGCGGTGCGTACGGCTCCTCCGCGACGCTCTAGCTGAGATTAGTGGTCATCGGTACGTGGTTTAAATTAAAGTTGACGTATTCTAGAATCGAACGCGTCTTATTCCGCACCGACTTCTCTCGCGCGACGACGGCGGCGTCAAATGAATGAAACAGTTTTTGTTGTCGGTCGTCAGCCTCCGTCGTCAGCTCCGTCGGCGACACCCACGGGAGCTTACGCCGCCTTGATCATGGTCATGTTGGAGGGCGCGAGGGTGGAGGGCAGCTGTCCGGAGAGCTGCTCCATGGTGTAGATACCGCGCGCCTTCAGCTCGCGGCCCATGCGCGCCATCACGCACGACTGGCACACCACCGAGCAGCACGCGTCGCCGAGGCAGTCGCTCTGGGTGATTCCGAGCTTCTCCTTGAGCGCGGTCTGGTTGGGGCCGATGCAGCAGCAGCCGGAGATCAGAGTACCGATGGGTGACGCTCCCACGGCCGAGTAGAGGCAGCAGCCGATGCTGAAGAACGCTGTGTGGGCATAGGGGAGACGCGATCGGTCAGCACGCGGCGCGAGTCGGTGAGGTTGGGGGCGCGGAACGGAGATGACGAATCGGGGTTTGTGTTGAATTAGTGCTACTCACAGCCTTGGTGGATGATCTTGTTCTGCGAGCCGAGCATGGCGCCGGGGAGGCAGCACGCATGCATGCAGGTCTCGCAGTCGGAGAAGCAGCCGCAGAGGCCGGTGCTCCACTTATCGGACATGTTGGCCGGTGATCGGTCGGTGAGTCTTCGTGCTCGTGTCGGGGAAGAGTGACGATTATATCACGACACCCAAAAAAGTCAACCCAAGCCGCGAAAGGTCCAAGAAATGACGTTATTCAGGGGACACTCAGACAAACTCGCAAATTACACAGTGTACCAGTCACATGTAATAGATAAATAATAAATACAGAAATTCCCCTATTTGGCCATACAAGAACAATTTCCAACTACGTTTACGCGACCCCTATTCCGGGATGCGGCGTCGCCCTCCGCCGCACCAGCAACAACTCGCCCCCGACACGCAGCCCATCCACCCCGTCATCCTCACCGTCATCCTCACCGTACACCCTCGCCTTCCACCGGTTGTACCGTCGCACGCATACCACGCAGAGCACCGCGCTGAGCAAACCGGCTATGACCAGTATCACGACCACGATGCTGAAGAAGGCGCTGTCGGGTTCCCAACGCTCCCGCGGCGCGTCTCCGGCGGCCGACACATCACTACTTCCGTTGTTGACCTCGACCGCCTGGGTTAGTACCGACACCGAGGGAGGAATCGAGGGAGGACGAGGAGGAGGTGACGAAAAAAAGGGAGTCGGCGGCGGGACCGAAACCGAAGTCGTCGACCGAACGGAGACTGTTTGCCCGTACGAAAGCGCATCCGCCTCGTCCACGCCCGCGTCGAGCCACGACAGAAACGCGGTCAGATCCCCGGCGTCGATCGACGCGTCGTCGTCGGTGAACAATCGCGGCGTAGTGGGTTCCTCCTCGACGTTCGTCTTTGAAGACTGCGCGGCGAGGTCCTCGTCGTCCTCGGCGTCCTCGCCGCCGCCGCCTCGCGTCAACGCCGTCCTCGCCGCGGTGGCCACCTCGCTCATGATCACCGAAGAGTCCACGCACGAGTCGATTGAACCCACGCGGACGCTCGGGGACGCACCCTCGAGGTCGCCTGTCACGACGTCCGTCGCCGCGTCGAAGTCGCAGAGCCGCCGGAGGGAGGACAGCAGCCGTCGCTCGTCGTCCGCCTGTAAACAAAACACGCCGTCATCAGTCCTTCTAATTCATTCTAATTGCCCATACGAGTATTAAAATAAACTCACCGCGGCACGGCTCGGAAAGCGTAACCCGCCATGTGTGTCATCCGCGTACCCGACTTCTTCGTTCACGTCTAATTGCCCATACGATGTCTGTGCCGGGCTGAAGACGTCCAGCGCGCACGCGCACTCGTCGACGTGGTACGCCGCCGTCGCGTCGCAGCACCCGTCGAGGTTCGCCTGTAATTTGTATCCCGCCGAGACGGGCAGGGTCGAGGCGCCGGAGGGAAAGTTTTTGGCAAAAAAGTTTTCGGCGCACGCGTCCGTGACTGCGGGGACCGAGTCGGCCCTGCACCGAGCCGCGCGCGCCAGCCACGCCCACGCGAGCCCGTCTATGTCCTCCTTCGTGACCACGGAGACGGCGGCGACGTCGAAGGGGAGTACGTACTGAAGGGGAATACTCGACGCGGACGATGTTTTTTTCGCCGTGTAGGTGGAAGTCACCGTCATCGCTCGCACCGCTTCCGCGCGGGGAAGGGACGCCTCGACGCGCAGGAGCCGCGCGTCGACGTCGCCGCGGAGAGCGCCGTCACCATCGCCGACGCGAGTCGCCGTGCACGCCACCGCGCCGACACCGTCGACGACGACGCTCGGCGGAGAGACGCGCCAACGACCCGACGGAACTTCACCCGAGTTTGTCACGTCGAGGACCAGCGAGCACACCGCGTCCGCGCCGCCGTCGTCTTCGCCCGTCGTCTCCCCCTCCCTCGCGACCGCGATCGTCATCGACGCGGCGACGACGTGCGTCAGTTCAGCGTCCATCGGGAGTTGGATCGTCGCCACCAGCGCCACCGCGCGGTGCGCGTCGCCCTGTTCGAGCGCGTAGGTTCGCCGCGTCGTGGTCGTGGTGCTCTCGTCGCCGTGTGACCGGCTGGTGCCCGTGGCTTGAAGCAACCCCCGCGCGGGAGTCCCTCGCGTCTCCCACGTGGTGATATCGTCGCTTCGTTGACGTGGAGGCGGGGAGTCCGATGCGGAGACCGTCGCGTGCGCGCGGCGGCGCATGGTGGCGGCGGGACGCGCGCCCACGACTCTGTGTCTCGCGCGGTCGAACCCACACCACCCGTGCAGGCGGTGACGAACGCTTCGGAACATTCTCATGAAGATCGAAAGACGATGAGGGCGAAGATCCGAAAGCTCTTCGACATGTGACGTGGCAGTTGTATTTTACAAAAGTCAACGACTAACTGTACACTCACAACGCAGCGGGGATGTCGCGTCAGCAGCAGATTTCCAACGCGGACTCCAAAAAGCCAAAAAAAAACACGCGACGGTCCACAGCACAGCATCGCCGTCGCACCGGAACCGCGACGCCGACGCACCCATCGACCTCACGACAGTCGTATAAAGCCTTCGATTCGATAAGCATGTTCGCGGCGGTGGAGAGAGGCACCGCTAGGACCCCGTGGGAGTTTTCCATCCCGCGCTCGAGCCTCGAGAACGAGGGATGCACCGGTGCGCGTCGTCAACTACGATCTCCCGCGATAAAATCCACCCCGAGCGCGCGACCCCGAGTGACGCGCGGTTCGGCGCTCGTCGACGTCGTCGCGCTGGTTTTTCCGCGACGTCTCGGCTGAACGCCCCTCGGACATCACGTCCCGCGCGTCGAGCCCCGCGAGCGATCGCCGATACCCCGTCCACGCGCGCGTTTCCGTTCCGCCACCTCAGCATCTCGGCGAACCTCTCCCATGAAAAAACAGTTTTCCGAGCGATGTTTTCCTGCCTCCTCGGAAAAGCCAACCGACGTCCGTGCGTTCACCCCGTGCGTGCTGTGCTGACGATGCGACCGTTCGATATTCAACAGAGACGCACCTGAGGCGCCACCTGGACCACATGGTATCGGGGTTCGAGCGATCCACCGCGGTTCGCATCCCCAAGAACGACGTCAAGACCTACCACGATTTCGTATCGCGCGATCCCGCGTTCGAAAACTCCGACAAGTCCCTCGCGGTCGTCGTCCACAAGTCCAACAAGTCCAAGGGCGCGGCAGACGGCGAGGCGATGGACGTGGACGTGGACGACGCGAGCAACACGCACGCTATCCTCGCCGCGTGGGAAGGCTTCCCCGCGGTGTCCTACGCCGACGACGAGCGCGTCTCCGTCGCGATGCACGGGCACGTCTCGAACGCTCCGGAGATTCGCGAGCTCTACGGGCTTCCACGCGCGGATCCCGTCGCCGTCGATAACGCCCCGGCCACCCCCGATAACGCCAACGGCCCGCGACGCAGCCACCGCATCTCGGGGAACAAGGCGACGATGGACGTGGACGACACAGCTGTGCACAAGGGTAACACAGCTGGCATGCACGCGAGCAACAGATCTCCTCAGATCGAGGGCGCCAGGTAAAGTTTATTTAATTCTCGTATGGGCAATTACATTGACGATGTGTTTTGTTTACAGGCTGGTGCTCGAGCTGTACCGGCGCGGGTTCGAGGACAAGGACGGCGATCTGAGCGACCAACCGGTCACCGCGCTCACCGCGTGTGAAGGCTCCTTCTCGTTCGTGCTCGTGGATAAAGAGCGAGACGCCATCTTGGTCGCGAGGTCCGGCGAGAGCGACACCCACCCGCTGTTCTGGGGCACCGGTGAGTTCATCTTAATTCGCATACGGGCAATTAGACTGACGTCGTGTCCCTGTTTTGTTCACAGCGCCCGGGAATCCGGATGGCGAAGATTGGGACGGCGCCATGCTCATCGCGCACACCGTGGAGAGCGTGGACGAACTGTGCGGCGGCAACGCCGTCGCGTTCCCGCTCGGTGCGTTCTACTACGTCGACGGCAGCATGGACTACGGCGTGATCCAGCGGATGGTCGCGAGCGCGCCCAAGCGAAAAGTCAAGCCGCTGCACAGGGTGAACTCGTCCGGGCAAGTCTGCGGGCTCGGGTTTTACACCGAGAGCGGCCACGACCTGGCGAGCCTCCACTCCAAGTTCATCGCGTGATGCGTGCGTCGCGAACGAGTGACGAGCAGACGAGGGATTCGTCGAACCTGTTGTATCCTCTAATAAGACTGTAACAAGACCGAGTCGTCGACTAAAAGAGTATTTTTCGTTAAAAAACTAAGAAGAGTCTAAAGCGTAGTCGAGGCCGAAGGCGACGCGGCCGAGTTCGGACACCTCCCCTAAGAGCCCCGCGCGTTCCAGCTCGGCCTTGACGCGCGCCGCGCGCCGTGCCAGCCGTCCCTCGCCCGCCCCGCCCCGCCTGAAGCCCTTGATGAACTGCGCCATCCGCGGCTGGTCGCTTTCGTTGGGCTCGCTTCCGTGCGCCACTCGTTGGTCCCAAATCAAAAAGCTCCCTTCCCGAATCGGAGCGCGAACTTTCAGTCGATGCACCGCATCGTCGCTACCGAACTTGAACGATCCCGCGCCGGCACCGCGCCACACCAGCCGGTTACGTCCCCAGTCCTCGTGCGCCGCCGCGTACCGCGCGGGGTCACCCAACGCCTTTTGCCAATCGTTGAAAACATCGTGGAACCCCGGGACCAAAACCGTGCCCCCGTCTTCCGTCCTGTTATCCATGAGCGCCACCACGCCTTGGCAGTGCGGCCCGGAGACGTGGGACACCGCGTTGGTCTCCCTGCTGAAGTCCCGGAGGTTCTCGAACGTTAAGTCCTCCGTCGGCAGCACGTCAGCGCCGTCGCGTGCGTTGAAGTTCCAAGGGTGCAGGTCGAGGTGCACGTTGGGGCGGGTCCGCCACTCCGGTTTATCCGTCGTGCCATCGCCGGAACCCACCGGCACGTTCACCGTCGGTCTGTACACGCACCACCTGTCCTGACTCACGATCACCTCGCGTAAACACGCGGGCGTGAGTTCCGAGGGTACACAGCTGTGTTCCGAAGTCGAAGCGGTTGGGGAATCATAAATCTCTGTTCGACGCAACACCGACGCGAGACACGCCAGCACGCGCGGGTTCTGTCGGTTACGCACGAGCTGCCGCGTGAACACCGCGGGGTCTGGCGCCAGGCCGTAGGTGTCTACGTTGTCCATGAGGTCCCACGTGGTGCGGTCGTGTCTGGAAAGGCATCTGGAAGCTCCGGGCGTCGGCGGGAACTGGACGCGCTCGAGGTGATTCCAAATCTCGGCTCGGGTGGCCTCGCACTCGTCCTTCGACAGGACGTCGCGGTAGACGACGAATCCGTACCGTCGGAAGAAGACCATCGCCGCGGCGTCGTCGTCGTCGTGCACAGCTGTGTCGGCACCCCCCTCGGCACCCTCCATGTTCACGGCCGTGCGCACGCGCGGCGGCGGGAAGGACACGACGAAGCCGTCGGCGTCCATCGGCGGTGGATCTCGCGGTGGATACTCCGCGACCGCCGCGGCGTCCCGCGCCGCCTCCATCTTCTCCACCTCCGACGGGTCGAACCCTTCCTTGACGGCCTCGATGGCGGCGCGGCGCTTCTTCTTGCGCGACGCGGTGCCGCTCGGTACCCACGTCGCGCGCTTCAGCTGCGCGAGCTTCATCGCGGCGGACTTGACTCGTGTCGGGGACGCGCCGGCGGCTTTGAGGCTCCGCACCACCTCGAGCTGGGCGTCGTAGTCGTCGGCGTCCACGATGGAGTCCGCCGCGGCCGCGGGCGCGGGCGCGGCGGCGACCGGCGACTCAGCCATCGGGAGAGGCGCGCGCCGGCCCGAGTGTCGGTACAATCTGATGCGTGAGAAACTTTTACGGAAGCAGGATCTGCGACGTCGAGACGTCTCACACCCTCGGGGCGCGACGATGGCTGACGAGGGTGACGCCGCGGGCGGGTCGGTGCTCGTCGCCGAGGTGCTCCGCCAACGGGCGGTGAGGGAGCGGGCGCGATGGGAGGAGTTCAACCGAAGAAAGCGCGAGCAAGAGGAGGCGGTCGAGCGCGGCCGGGCGCGTCTGGTGCCACCATCGCGCCCCACCGCCGAGGCTGAAGCGCGGAACGACGACGACGACGACGGCGACGGGACGACTGCGCGTGCCGACGCGAGGTCCGAGCAACGACACGACGCTCGAGAACACGAAGAGGAGGAGGAGGACCCCATGTGCCGCATCTGCTTCAGCGGCGAAGAGGACGGCGCGAAGGGCGCGGACCGCCTCTTCTCCCCGTGCCAGTGCCGGGGCTCCCAAGGACTCGTGCACGTCCGATGCCTCAACCACTGGCGCGCGCGTTCCAGAAACAACGCGTCGTACTTCACGTGCAACACGTGCCACTACAGATACAACCTAGAGCGCGCCGCGTGGGCCAAGCGCATCGAGGACCCGCGGCTCTTAGCCGCGGTCTCCCTCTTCATCGTCTCAGTCATCGTCGCGGCCACGGGAGTAGCCGTCACGTTCGTCGCGTCGCGAGTGCTCGCGCCGGCGTTCGCCAACCTCGCCGTGTTTTGCAGGACACGCGGGATCCGTAGCGGCGCCCTGACGTACGTGGAGCACCTCGGGAACCCACGGCCGAGCCACCACTGGCGGTCCGCGGTGACGGAGGCGTATCAAATTCCAAATGTAGATTCCAAGTCGCCCGAGCTCCGCGCGGCGCTTCGCGAGGCGCACATGTCCGTGACCCGCGCCGTGGCGCTCGTTGACACGTCCCCGGTGCACCTCGAGTTTGCGTTTTACCAGGTTGTGGAGTGGCTGCCGCCGTGGTGGTCGGTCGGCGGGCTGTCCGGGTGGCGGGACCATTTCCGGACGATATCGGTGGAACAGCTCGTCGGCGAAGTTTCGGACGGAACTCGATGGTGGTCCTTGCGGCACTGCTCACGCGGCACGGCGGATGCGATGGATTGCATCGTGGCGGGGCTGGTGCTGCTCGGGTTCGCTGCGTTCGGGTGGAACGTGGGGATGCGTCTGCGGGGTAACTTTCGGTTCAACCTCGAGCACTTACTGTTGCCGATCGCGATGATGGTGAGCTCGCACGGCGCGAGGACGGCGAGGCTGATCGTGCCGCTCGGTGTTGTGTACGGGTACTACAGGGTGTACGGCGCGGTGAGGGTGTGGAGTAAGGAGCTGTTGACGCGGTTCGGGGAGCGCGTGTTGGAGGTTCGGCCCCGAGGCGCGAGTTGAGCGAAGGTCGAGTTGAGCGTCGTCGCAAGAGTTTTTTACTCGTAGCACAAAAAATACTTCGGCGTTTATGAAAAGCAACACTAACACTGGTGATACACTCGGCGACGCCCGCTTTTGGCGACGCCACGATTCACGGACGTTGTCATCGGTGGTGGTACAGTTTCGTGTGTGTGGGTACACAGCGTCGTCGCCCTGGTACACAGCGTCGTCACCCTCACTCACAGGTCCGGCCTTCTTCTTCGCCGCTTGGACCAGTCCGGTGGCTCCTTCCCGCCGACGTCGTCGCCCTGCGCCTCGGGCTCCCAGCTCCGCTCCGCGACCATCGGGGCGGCAAACTTGGTGGGGAATATCTCAACCTTCTCCCGCTGCGGTTCCGCGACGTCGCTCGTCTCCTCCGTGAACAGCCGCTTAAGGTTCTCGATGCTGAGATCCGTCAATTTGTCCACCACGGTATCCGCGCCCTGCAGCTCGTACCGCGGCATCCGGCCGAGGAGCAACACGCTCTTAGCGCCGCACTCCATGCACGCCTCGGTGACCGTGGTGTTGTTCCCGAACACCACGCACCGCTTCGTGGTGCGGCCCATCGCGGTGCACGCGCGCTCTATGGGCAAAGGGTCCGGGAGCCAATCGCTGACGTCCTCGCCGCTCACGACGTTGGGCTCGCCAGTCGGCGATTCTGGATTTTCAAAGTACCCCGCGATCCCCATGCGTTCCAGGGACTCGCACAGCTCCCCGAAGCGCTTCTTGCTGTCCATGACCGCCATCGGCACCTTGGCCCGCTGAAGCAGCTCGAGGAAGTTTGAAACCCCGGGCTGAAGCTCGTCGGTCAGCCCGTTGGCTTGGACGATCTCTTCGAAGATCTTCACGCGTTCCTCGTTCAACCTCCGCATCTGCATCGGATCCCGCGTCCACATCAGCTGCCGCGCGATGAACACCTCGGGCTTCATGGTGTCGCAGTGCTTTAAGACCATCTCGGGCGGCGGCGGGTGGTCGTGTTCCTTGGCGAGCCTCATCCAAGATTCTCGGTGCTCTCGTTCCCTGCTCTTGATGAGCACGCCCTCGAGGTCGAAGACGCATCCGAACCACGAGGTGGAGAGCATCATCTGCCGGACGAGCGGGTTGGCGAGCGTGGGATCGTCGGCGACGCCGACGGGCGGGAAGTAGGGCTTGGGCGCGCCGCGTTCCTCGAACGAGGGCATGGAGTCCGGTATGGTCGTGGGCCCCCCTCCGCCTCCGCCGGAGCCGGGACCGGCGCCGCCGTCGGGTGCGTCCATGTCGAAGTAGGAGCGCATCGCGGCGCGGCGGTGCATGCGCGCGGGCTTGGCGGGGCGCGCGAGCGACGTCGCGGACGCGCGCGCGGCGAAGGGCTCGCCGCGTCGTGCGTTGGACGCGAATCCCACCAACCCGTGCGAGGAGGATGACGCGGCGGGGAGACCGCGCGACCGGCGGCAGCAGGGCGCGACCGGCGCGTTGGTGCGCATCGCGGTCGCCATGTCCGTCGCCGCTTCCGACCGTCGGCTCGAAGCGAGAACGAGGAAGGCGGGCGGTGGTGGGGCGAGAGAGGCGGGCGCTCCTTCGGTTGTGGTCGTCGACGCACGCGTCTGCTGCGTGGCCAACGTTCCTGAGACCTGATCGCGAGAGTTATTCGGTGAGCTGGCTCATTTTGCTCCGCGGGTTAAAAATCGCACGGTGGGCAGTCACATTCAATTGTGAAGTAAGTAAATAGAGAGTGGTACATGACTTTACGGTAATGAGTTTCGTATATGCCGTAAACAAAAAGGATCTTCTCGAAGCAAGATGAGAAGGCACCATGCTGACGCAAAATTCACAACGAAGGGACACGGGCCGAGAGAAGGTCGCCGGGGAGCGACGAGGTCCCGTCCGCCCGTCCGCTTCTCGTCAGGCGGCGCCACCATGCCGACGCACCCGCCCATGCTCCCGCGACGCGAGGGTCACACGCTGCGGATCCCCCTCCTTCCGCCGGAGACGGCGGGCGAATCAGACCATGATTCTCCACTCGACGAACCCACGCTCGAGCGACGAGGTGATTCTCCGCGCGCGTCGTCGCTCGACGACGACACCGCGCGCGCACACAGCGGCGACAGCGCGTCGCCGTCGTCCGAGACAGACACCGACGCGCTCTGGCCCCAGCCCTCGGTCCCATCACACAGGAACCCGGGCCTGGAAACCTTGGATTACGAGCCCGTGCACAACGACGTGATCTGTGAGATCCTCGACGACGACCGACGACACCGCAGCCTGACAAAGCACTTTTACGGCTACACCGGACTCACCTTGGCCAAGTACGCGCTGACCATCGTCGTCGGTGTGTGCACCGGGCTGTGCGCCGCGTTCATCGACTTTCTCGTCGACGAAGTGTACGCCCTCAAGCAGTGGCTAATTTTGGTGAATTTCTCAAAAGGCTCATCTCAACACGCCTTCGCGGCGAACGCGAGCGCCGCGGTGCATCGCTCGACGCATTACGTCGCGGAGTACGTCGCGGGATACACGGCGCTGTGTCTCGCGCTGGCGCTCGCCGCGGCGTCGCTCTGCCTCTTCTGGGCCCCGCAGGCGCAAGGCGGCGGCGTCACCTCGGTGATGGCGTACCTCAACGGCACCGCCATCCCGGGGCTTCTCTCGTGGAGGTCGCTGTGCGCGAAAGTCTTCGGCGTCGCCGCCGCGTGCGGGAGCTCGCTCGCGGTCGGGCCGGAGGGTCCGATGGTGCACATCGGCGCCGCGATGGCCAGCGTGGTCACGCTTGCGATGCCGCGGGCTTGGCTCGGGGAGGTGCGGGGCGGGGAAAGTTTCAACGACGACGACGACGACGACTTAACCCCCGACGGAGGGTTTAATAACTCCAATGACTCCAACCGCCGGCATCTTCGAAAGCCGTCGAACGATCGAGGCGACGGGTCGGACGATGATGACCTCTTCGATACCATCGACGACGCCGCGAGTCTGGAAGAGTCCAGACGCCGCGGTGACCTACTCGCGGGCACCCGGCCGGACTCGAGAGGCGGCGTCCGAAGAGGATCCTTCGAACAAAACACGAGACGCGCGCGCAGGCTCAGCCGCGGCGGCAGCAGCGCCTACTCCGCGCACCGCCAGTTGGGCGGGAGCGGGCGGCATCCCACGCGCAGGGCCTCGCCCTTGTCCCGGCTGCTCCTGGACCTAGCGTCGCACGCGACTCAGGTGAGTTTCTTTTT
>MDSY01071101.1_pt1 | contig 13946 bp, 16 predicted proteins | sample 811131 | NCBI WGS metagenome assembly MDSY01 (sample SAMN05326643, study PRJNA326480) | marine metagenome | isolation source: seawater | place: Atlantic Ocean: South West | collected 2010 | reverse complement strand
AGTTAGAAAGATTTTTCCCGCTTATCTCTGAATGAGCTCCATCTATTATAATTTTTTCATTTCTGTGTAGAATTTTTTTTATTTTACCTTTGTTTAAATATTGAACTCTTCCTTCAAAAAATATTTTAGGAATAGCACTTTTAATGACATTTCTTGGAATATTTAGATCTAGTGCAATTTTTATAGCCATACATAAATTTTCAAGAAGTCCCTTCGAGTGTATATATTTTGTATTTAATAAAATTTTTTTATTTCTGTCACTATAAAAATAAGAATTTTTAAATTTTAAAAGCTTCCAAGAATTCGAATATATTTTTTTGCTAACATTATTTTTTAGATATTTTTTAATAATTTTTTGAGTTTTGGCATTTTGTTTGCCAACGTAAATTTTAGAAAATTGACTTAAAAAACCTACTTTTTGTTTTATTACTTCATCAAGCGTTTTTTTTTTTAAAAAATTTAAATGTTGTAGATTACAATTCACTACAGCTTGAATCAGAGGAAAATCAAAAACATTAGTTGAGTCTTTAGCAAATAAAGCTCCAGCTTCTATTATGTTATAATCATTTTTTTGATCTGCAACATTGATAATAAAAATTACCGTTAGTACTTCAAATATTGTTAGAGGCACATTTAGTTTTTCAATAATTTTAATAGTTTTTTTTATTTCTAAATGAGAAAGGTATTTTTGACCTGTCCAAAATCTTTCTTTAATGTCCTTTAAACTAGGTGAAATATATGCAGATGTATTTTGTTTATTTTCTTCTATAAAATATTTTAACGAAGTAAGAAGTGAATATTTTCCATCTGAACCTATTACATTAATAACATTTTTTAATTTTTTTTCTGGGTTTCCAAGTTTTTTTAGAACTAGCTTTATTCTTTTTAGATCGAATTTTATTGATTTATTAAATAGCTTGCTTTTAGCTAACTGATTGTAAAGATTTATCGATTGCAACGACATTTGATGACACTCTTTTAGCTTGAGCTTCCTCTTTTTTCAACAGAACTTTTGCAAGGTTTGTAATTTTTGATTTCATTTCAAGTCTTGAACTAAAGCAACCATCAATCATTCCGTGTTTCTCCAAAAATTTACCCTCACCAAAGTCACCTGGCATTTCTTGATTGTCCGAGGATCTAACTCCAGCACTTACTCTTTTACCTGAAAATAATTGATTATCTGAGTTAGCTGATTCAGAAAATAAAAAATCGTTTGCAAATATATTTACAAACGTTCCTCCAGTTATTTTGCTACCTAAGATACCGATATTAAGAATATTTTTCTTTTTAAGCATGCTATGTGCCATTTGACAAACAGACATAGATTTTAAACTATGAATATTTCCAAATACAGACATTCCTCCACTTTGATAGATTGAAAGAAACATATCTATATTATTTTCTAATGCATATTGAACTGCCGCTAAAAAATGTTCATTTTCCCTTTGAGAAAATGCAGCTCCTCCAAAAGCAAAATTATACCCTACCGCCACAACATTTAATCCGTCAATTTTACCACGAGCAATTAATAGTGCACTTTGTTGCCCTGTTTTTTTTTGATAACCTTTGTATTTATCAATGTATTTTTTTCCATTAACTTCAAAACCTAAAGGATCCGGAGTACTCCATGAAGGACATTCGATTAATTCATAATTGCCATCATCAAATAGAAGATTTTTGAATCTTATTTTTGGATCTAAATCAAAATGATGAGAGCATTTACAAATATTATATTGATTTTCAAGATCAGATTTCAATTGCATTTGACCACAACCAGGACAATTTACCCAAAGTGATTCAGACTGCTCTTTTTTAGAAGGACGATTTTTTTTAAATGATTCTTGTGCTCTTTGAACAAAACCAAGAACTTTATTTTTTATCCAATTCATAAAATTTGTTTCTTTAAATTATATACCATCTTAGTTAACTTTGTCACAGGATTTTGGTGTTTTTTTACAGAATCGGTCAAAGCTTTACAAATTTGTGACCCTACCACTAATCCATCTGCCTTTTTCAGCAATGAAATAGTTTTATCAGTAATTCCAAATCCAATTACCAAATTTTTTGACGGGTTTAGTTTTTTAATTTTTTGATAATTTTTCATAATTTTATTTGGAGAAATTTTTAACTTACCGCCTGTTGTTGATAGCATGCTGATATAATAAACCATATCATGAGAATCTTTTAAGATACTTTTCATTCTACCCAAGGTCGTTGTCGGAGATAATAACTGAATAAAATTTATTGATTTAATTTTACATTTTTTAGCAAAATTTTTATTTTCCGGCCAAGGTAGGTCAACAACAATTAATCCGTCTACACCTGAGGACTTACATTTTTTTAAGAATTTGCTTTCACCATATTGAAAAATTAAATTATAATAGCCCATTAAAATTAATGGTTTATTTTTTTTAACTTTTTTAAATTTTTTAATTAAAACAAAAATATCATTAAGTTTTATGCCATTCTTTAAAGCTCTGTGGGAACTTTCTTGAATTTGTCCGCCATCCGCAATTGGGCAATTGTGAGCGAAACCCCATTCTATTATATCTGAATATTTTGATATTGAATTAATAATTTCTAACGACTTTTTTTTTGTATTATCGCCAGCAACTGTATAAGTTAAAAGTGCCGGTCTTTTTTCTTTTTTACATTTTTTAAATACTGCCGATATATTTGTGTTCATCTAATGTATTTTCCTAATCTTTTTTTTATAATATCTTTATCTTTATAACTGTCGCCACAAGAGTTTACACAGATTATGGTATCCTTATTTAACTTGGGAGCTATCTTGATTGTTTCTGCGAAAGCATGTGAAGGCTCAAGGGAAGGAGAAATATTTTCCAATCGTGAAACTAATTTGTAAGCATTTAGTGCTTCTTCATCAGTTGCTGATGTGTATCTCGCTCTTTTTGCATCTTTTAAAAAACAATGCAAAGGAGAAATTCCTGGATAATCCAAGCCAGCACTTATAGATTCTGTATGCCCTATTTGACCTTCTTTATTTTGAATAACATATTGAGCAGCTCCATGTAAAATTCCAATTTTAGAACCACTTGTTAAAGGAGCGGCATGCAATTTACTATTTTTGGGCCCACCTGCTTCAACTCCAATAAACTCAACTTGGTTTTTATTAAAATCCATAAATTCATTCCAAAAACCCATGGCAGAGCTTCCACCTCCAACACAATTAATTAATTTTAATTTTTTTGGAATTTTTCCAAATTCGTTTCTAATTTGAATAATTAATTCTCTTGAAATTTGAGCAGTGCTCCAAGCGCAAATTTTTATAAAAATATTAGGACCTACAGTACTTCCGACAGCTAAATGAGAACGATCACAATTAGCTACCCAATATCTCATACACTCACTCACTGCATCTACAAGAGTTTGACTACCAGTTGTAACTGATACTATTTCAGCACCATTTTTTCTAATTGCATCACAGTTTGGCTTTTGTCTCTCAATATCTTTTGCCCCCATAAATATTTTACATTTTAGTCCAAATTTTTTAGCTGCCATACTTAACATTTTTCCTGCATAGCCCGCACCAGTGTCACCACAAATATATTTTTTACCGGCTCTTTTTGCAATAAGAGCATGCACTGTTGCATTATAAATTTTATGTGCCCCGCCATTAGCTTCTGATACCACTTTTGCATAAATTTGAGCTCCGCCTAGATATTTGGTTAAATTATTTAATTTGATAAAAGGTGTTGGAGTACCAATATAAGTTTTAAAGTAATGGTCCCTTTCTTTCAAAAAATTTTTATCTTTTCTTAATTTATTGAAAAGTATAGTTAGGTCGTCAATAGGTTTTTTTAAAGTTTCAGGCACATAATTACCACCAAATTTTCCACCATAAATATAGTTTTTATTATGTTGGTCTATTAAGAGCTTGCCTTTTTTAATTTTTTTCATTAATTTTTTTTACTGTTTGTAAAAATTGATTGATTTTATTTATATCTTTTACTTTATTTGTCTCTAAAGCTCCAGAAACATCCACAATGTCAGCTATTTTTGAAAGTTTTTCAAGGTTATTAAGATTTATATTTCCAGCCAACATTTTAGTTATATTTTTAGGCACTAAGTTAATCCAATCAAAATTCCAACTTATACTTTTTTCTAATCCCGAACTATCCCATAATATTATATCTGAATATCTTTCAATATCCTTATATTTTAACACATCTGACTCTTTTTCAACTTGTATAGTCATTATTATTTTTTTTTTATATTTTTCTTTAATTTCTAAAATTTCCTCATTTTTATAATCTCCATATAATTGAAAATAATCTAAATCTATTTTAGAAAATTTACTTAATTCATTTTTTGTTGGATTTACTAATACACCAACATACTTTGTGTTATTTTTTTTTATTTTTGTGAGACTACATGCTTGTTCATATGAAATATGCCTGTGACTTTTAGGATAATTTAATATGAAACCACAAAAATCAGCTCCATGAGCAGTTACAATCTCTACTTCTTTAACATTAGAAATGCCGCAGACTTTAATTTTCATTCTATTAATTTAATGATTTTACTAATCTTTGTATATTATTTTTGATATTGCCCTTAGTTATACTTCTGCCAATAACTAACCCAGTTGCACCATATTTGAAAGCCAAAGCCGGAGTCATTATTCTTTTTTGATCTTGCATTAGGTCTTTATCTATTCTTATTCCCGGAGTTATTATTTCCATTTTTTTACAAATTTTTTTAATAAGAAAAACCTCACGACCCGAGCAGACAACACCGTCTAGTCCTGCTTTTTTTGCTAATTTTGCTTGATGAACAACTAAATTTTTAATTGATTTTGTATAACCTATTTTTTTTATAGACTCATTGTTTAAACTTGTAAGAACTGTAACTCCTAAAATCTTTAAATTTTTATTAATTCTTTTTGCCGTTTTTTTAATTTGTTTCAACATTTCAAAACCACCATTTATATGAACTGTAAGATAATTAATATTTTTTAAATCCCTAAGAGATTCAATTGCAGAAACACAAGTATTTGGTATATCGTTTAATTTAAGATCTAAAAATATGTAGTTGTTTTTAATTTTTGCTACAAATGCTCTTCCCTTAGGAGAGTAAAAAAATTCTAAGCCTATCTTATAACCTATTTTAATTTTATTGCTTTTAGAATACTTTATTATTTTTTTAATTTTAGTTATTTTTGAAGTGTCACAAGCTATAAATATTTTTTTCATTTATTTTTATTTATAAAATCTTTTAACCTTTTGCTGGCTTTAAATCTAATTTTATTTTTCTTGGGCACATATATTAACTCTCCTGTCTTAGGATTCCTGGCCGATTTCTTTTCTTTTAACTCCTTAATAAAAAAAGTTCCTAATGACCTCAATTCTACTGATAATTTTTTAAGTAAAGCATCAGATATACTATTAAAAAAAGTATCTAATATAATTTCTATTTGTTTTTTTTTAAGCTCGGGATGGCGGTTTTTAGTTTTTCTGATTATCTCTGACCTTGACAATTAGTCTCTCTTTATTTTTTGTCTTTTTTGGAGCCCAGTGCTTTTTCAAAAATACTCTTTAGTGTTGCTCCAGATTTACTTGCTCCTTCTCCAAATTTAGCTACTAACGTTTTTTCCTCTTCTATTTGAGCAGCCTTTACAGAAAGTTTTACTTTTCTAAGTTTTAAATCTAATTCCGTAATTTTTGCATCTAAAGCATTTCCAGGAGAAAATACTTCTGGTCGTGCATCAGAAGATTGTTTAGCTAAATCAGCTTTTTTTATACTTACAATTATTTTCTTTTCTTTATCAACTGACACTTTAACACCTGATTTCATAACCTCATGAACTCGTGTAGTTATTACGTCACCTACTTTTTTATTATTTTCTCTGAACCAATCCATAGGATCTTCATCTAAAGCTCTTTTAGAAAATCTTATTTTATCATCCTTAATTTCAATTATTTTTACATTGATAATGTCATTTTTCTTAAATTTTTTTAGGTCATCAATATTTTCCTCATACGAAATTTCTTTATAATGAAGCATACCCACCAATCCACTATCTAGTTCTGCAAAAATAGATTTGTCTGTAATATTTTTAATTTTTACACTAAATTTTTCACCGATAGTTTTACTTAATTTTTCCCAAGGATTATCCAAAGTCTCTTTATAGGATAGAGATATTCTTTTAGCTTCTTTATCAATTGAGACTATTTTTACCTTAATTTTTTGAGAAGCCGATAAAACTTTGCTGGGTTGTATATTTCTATTAACCCATGAAATTTCAGAATTATGAATCAAGCCTTCCACACCCTCTTCTAATTTAACGAAGCAACCGTAGTCCATTAACTTAGTGCACGTACCTTCATAAATTTTTCCGACGGCATATTTTTTACTTAAGTTTTCATACGGGTCTTCTGTCAGTGCTTTTACTGATGCTGATATTCTATTTGTTTTTGTATCTATTTTCGTAATTTTAACTTTTAGTTTTTGTCCAATTGTAACTAGATCATGAGGTTTTTTTACTCTTCCATAAGATAGATCTGAAACGTGAAGAAGTGCATCAACTCCATTAACGTCTAAAAATATTCCCCAGTCAACTGTAGCTTTGACAATACTTTCACAGATATCTCCTTCTTTTAAATTTTTAAGAGCTTCAGCAATTTCTGCATTTTTACTTTTTTCTAGTACAGCCCTTCTACTGGTACAAACATTTCCTCTATTCTTATCTATTCTTGTAGCAATAACTTTTACAGGAGTATTCATTAAGTGATCCACTTTTTTCAAAGGGCGGACATCAATTTGTGAAGCTGGCATAAAAGTTGGCAAAGAATCAACGGTACAAATATAACCGCCTTTAACTTTACCTGTTATATATCCTGTAAGCTCTTCTTGCGTTTCAAAAACTTTTTCCATTTTTTTCCAAACATTAATTTTTTTTGCTTTTTCATGAGAGATAACAAGCTCTCCTTTAAAACTCTCTATTCTTTCTAAAAAAACATCAATTACCGAACCAACTTTTATTTTATCTAATTCATTACCGTTTTTAAATTCCTCAATAGGTATCATGCCTTCCATTTTTGCTTTGCAATCGACTACTATAAAGTTTTTTGTAATTTCAGTAACTGTAGCTTTAATTATTTGGTTCTCTTTAAGCTTTCGATCTTTGAAATCTTCATTAAGAAGTGACTCAAACTCTTCGTAAGAGCGAGTATTTTTTTTAGTTTCTTGTTCTGTTGCCATATTTTTTTTTTATTTTATCCAAAATAGTTAAAGTCATAATATTAACCATTGCTTTAATTGCTATTTTAGAAGTGTCGACTATTACCGCATTTTTAACCTGAATCAAAGGAGAATTTTTACGCTTTTTATCCAAATTATCCCTAATATTTATAGCTTTTTTTACATCGATAAATTTAATCTTACTGTTAGTTTTTTTTAGCTCTTTAAACCTTCTTTTTGCCGCAACATCTAGTTTACATTTAAAAAAAAACTTAATATCAGCTTTCGGCAATATTTTTGTACCTATGTCTCTTCCCTCTATTATTAAACATTTATGTTTTTTAGCAAACTTTTGCTGGTAGATTTTGAGAATTTCTCTAATTTTTTTTTCTTTTGCTATTGTTGAAGAATATTTTGAAATTTCTGGAGTATGAAGCTTTATTCTTTTTAATTTTTCTAAGTTAAATTTTTTAAAACATTTCTTTAAAAAAAAAACTTTATTCTTTGGCTTTGCTTTGAGAATTTTGTAGCTCGCATATCTATATAGTAATCCTGAGGAAAGAAATTTTAAATTAAATTTTTTTGCGATTAATTTACTACCTGTAGATTTACCGCTTGCAGCAGATCCATCTGCAGCAATAATTAATTTATGATGTTTTTCTAATTTCAAATTTTCCACCGAGTGATTTAATAATACTTAAAAATGAAGGAGAAGAAGTTCTTACTGTTTCAAAGTTTTTAATTCTAGATTTTAATCCGGTTGATAAAGATAGTATAACAGCACTCATGCAAATTCTATGGTCACCTAAATTTGGCACTTGAATTTCTTTTTTAATCTTACCGACTTCTTTTTTTCCAAATATTTTCATTTGTTTTTTGTTTGATATACATTTTACACCTATTTGATTTAATATTTTTTTCATTTCAATAATTCTATTGCTTTCCTTATTCGCTAAATCTTTAATCCCTTTAAAAATAGATACACCTTTTGTTAAAGCAGCTATTACAAATAAAATTGGATATTCATCTGTGGATGAAACATAGTATTCAGAACTTGCTCTTATAGGTTTAAGTGTACTACTTTCAACATATACATCTCCAATAATTTCATTATTAACTTTTTTTATGTTTAAAAAATTTATTTTTGCACCATGTTTTATTAGAAGTCTATAAAACCCTATTCTTCTTGGATTTAATCCAAGATTATTTATTCTTAAATTAGATTTGTTATTTAATAAAGTTAAAGCTACAAAAAAAGCAGCTGAAGATGGATCATTTGGTATTTTTAATCTTAAAGGCTTTAAATAATTTTTTCCAAAAACTTTTATAGTATTTTCTTTTTTTTTAATTACTTTAAGTACGTTAGAATTTGCAATCAACATGTTCTCTGTATGATCTCTACTTTTATTTTTTTCTATTATTACGGTATTTCCAAATGAATTTAATCCAGCTAATATTACTGCACTTTTTAATTGAGCTGAAACACCTGCGGTATATTTAATTCCAATTGGCAATTCAGAAGAAATTAATTTTAAAGGAAAATTAAACTTATTTTTAGGATAAAACTCAGCACCAAACATTTCCATAAGTTTTATAAGCTTCTTCATGCTTCGTTTGTTTAAAGACTTATCTCCTTTTATTAATATATTTATATTTGGATTAGTTGCTAATATTCCCGTTAAAAGTCTTGCTAAGGTGCCAGAATTACCAAAATCTAAAAAAGAATTTTTTTTAATAAATAGAGAACCTAATCCTTTGCCATATATTGTGTAACACTTTTTTTTATTTTTAATTATTTTTATTCCTAATTTTTTTAAAGATTTGATTGTAGAAAACACATCCTCAGATTCTAAAACATTTTGAATGTTAGAAATATCATTACTAATTGCACCTAATAAAAAAGATCTTATTGAAATAGATTTATCAGCGTCAACAGTTATACTTTTTTTAAAATTTTTAATTTTACCAAAAGTGTTTAGAGAAAAGCTTTGACTTAGCATTATTTAAAGTTAGAACCAAAATATTGCTCTACTGCTTTTGAAGATTTAAGCAGTTCCGTTGGTGTACCTTGTGCTATTATTGATTGCTCTGAAATTACATAAGCTCTATCAACTATATCAAACAAATTTTTAACTTGGTGGTCAGTTACTAAAATTGCACAACCTAACTCTTGAATCTTTAATATATATTTCTGAATATCTTGCACAACTATTGGATCTAAAGCTGCCATCGGCTCATCCAATAAAATAACTTTTGGTTTATTAATCATAATTCTTGCCATAGCCACTCTTTTAGCTTCACCACCTGATAAAACTGAAGCATTAATATTTCTTAAATGTTGTAAGTTAAATTCATCTAATAGTTTTTCTGTAACTGCAATTTGCTCTTCAGTATCTTTTATATTTATTTCAGCTACGCCAAGAATATTGTCTCTAACACTTAAATCAAATAAGCTTCTTTGTTGAGACATGTAGCCTAGCCCCATTTTTGCTCTACCGCTAATAGGTGTCTCATTCACTTTTTGATTGTTAATAATAATTTTACCATCTTCAGGGGAATGAATACCGCAGATTAATTCATATATCGTGCTTTTACCACATCCGTTGGGTCCAAGTATTCCAACTATTTCAGATCTATTTACATTTATTGAAATATTTTTAATAATAGGTCTCCCATCGAATGACTTCGTTACGTCTTTGAGCTCAAGTATCGGCTTATTTTTTTTAAACTTTATAATTCGGAAACCCTTTTTCATAAATTATTTAAATTAACATTAATTTGTTCATCTGCAAACATAGATATATCAAGTGTTTGTTTCGATAAGTCAAATATTAATTTATCAGCTCTAATTTTTCCTCTATTATTTTTACCGTTTACGTTATTGTACACCGTTAAAGTATTTTTTGAATTAAGAAAATCTAAATTATCTGCAGTTAACTTATTGTCTATATAGTTGACGTACACGTTAGAGCTAAAATTCATGTCATTTAATTTATTGTTATAAATCCCATTGTCCGCATCTAAATATAAAATTGTATCGTCTTTAAAAAAAAATGTAGCTTTAACTTTTTTCATATAAATGACCTCAGGCTTATCAATATTAAATTCAGACTCTTTAGCTTCAATTTTATATCGATTTCCATTTAAATCTAAACCTCTATATTCTACATCAGTAAACCAATTTTTAATTTCATCACTGTTTTTTTTAGCATTTTCCTCATTAACACTTTTGATAATTTTTTTAGGAGACACAATTTTTGGATTTTTTTTATAATTATAAGTAAGATAAAAAAATGTAGCCCCAACTATAAAGAGTAGGATTTGAATTGAGAGTATTTTTTTTTTTCTTCTCGTCATTTAATCCCGTATTTTAGTAAAAAATGAATATGTATTATTCCCTTAAGTTTAATAGATTTTTTATTCTTAAGATTTTTTTCTGATGTCACCAATAAGCTTGTTATTTTTTTTTCATTCATTATCGACAAAGCTTTTGATGCAGAAGTTTCTTCACTAACGATAATAGGATTTTTAGTCATAAATTTTTTTAATTCAGTTTTTTTTGAATAGAATTTCATCTCACGCCTTAAGTTTCCATCGGATATCAATCCCTTGATTAAATTATTTTGCATAACAACTACTATACCAAGTTTTTTAGAATTCATAATTTTAAGAGCGTCACCTAAATTTTTATTTATATTTATTAAAGGTAGTTTTGTACCTTTAACCATAATATCTTTTGCCAACAATAAAGTTTGTCCAATATTTCCCCCTGGATGAAATATTTTAAATCTATCTTTAGAAAATTTAATTTTATTCATTAAAGCAATAGCTAAGCAATCTCCAAATAATAATGTTAAACTAGTAGATGTAGTGGGTACCATTCGTGTAGGGTCTGACTCAATTACTTTAGGTAATAAAATTTTTATATCACTTGCTTTTAAAAGAATACTATCTTTTTTTGAAGCCACACCGATTACTTTAATATTAAATCTGTTTGCATACTTTAACATATTTGTTATTTCAGCTGTGTTTCCAGAGTAAGAAAAAACCAATAATACATCTCTCTTATCTATTTGACCCAAGTCACCATGATTAGCTTCCCCTGGGTTTAAATAAAAAGAAGATATGCCAACTGAAGATAAAGTCGCAGAAACTTTTCTTGCTATTAAACCACTTTTACCAATTCCAGCAGAAATTACTTTTCCTTTACAGGCAGATATAGTTTCAATAGCTTTAATAAAAGATTTGTCAAAAACTTTATTAATTTTTTTTAATTCAGAAATTTGAATTGATGCAGCTTTTTTTGCAACCTTTATAAAATTTATTTTAGCCATTAATGTTCAAAAATATCAAATTTAAATCCAGTTTGATCTAATTCAACTCTTGTGTCTAAAAAACCAATACATCTTTTATACAGGTCCATTCTTCTTTCCCTTATTAACATTTTTTCCAATTCATTTTTTATTTTATGCAAATAAATCACATCACTTGCCGCATATTCTAATTGCTTATCGCTTAATTCATCAATATTTTTATTCCAGTCAGAACTTCCCTGTCTCTTATCAAGACTTTTATTACAAAATTCAAAAACTAAATTTTTAAGACCGTGTGAGTCAGTATAAGTCCTAACTATCTTAGAGGCAATTTTTGTATCAAAAATATTTCTCATTTTACATTTTAAAAAATATTCAAGCGCGCTTTTATCAAACCTCAAAAAATGACCAATCTTTAAAATTTTTTCATTTTCCAGAACAGAAGTTAAATTAGGAGCGTTATAATTTTGTCGATCAGGCTGAATTATATAAACGTCATCATTTTCTCCACAAACTTGAATTAAGCTTAACTTATCTCTTTCAGGAATTTGTAAACCTGTGGCCTCAGTATCAATAGCAATACTTTTGGTGAAAGATGAGGCTACTTCTCTTGATATGTCGCCTTGAATTTTATGTATTTTCATATACCTATTTAAATACCATGAACAATTACCCAATAGCAACAATCCTTGGTGGTGGAGGTTTTATAGGAAGATATCTTGTCAGAAATTTGACCAAGAAAAACTATAGGTGCATTATACCTACAAGAAACGCCTTTCAAAAAGGATATTTAAAGACCCAAGCCCCTCCAGGAGCCATAGAGTTTATAGATTGGAATCCTAGTGATTTTTCTAAAATTAAAGAAGCGATAAATAACTCAGATATTGTCATTAATTTAATTGGGATACTCTACGAAACAAGAAAACAAAAATTTTCGAAAATTCATGAAGAAATTCCAAATGCAATTTCAAAAATCTGCTCAGAGTCTGAAGTGCAAAAATTTATTCATATAAGTGCAATTGGAGCAAGTTTAGATTCTAAATCATTGTATCAAAAATCAAAATTTATTGGCGAGGCCAAAGCATTAGAAAACTTTAAAAATACAACTGTATTAAGACCAAGCGTAGTATGTGGTGCAGAAGATAATTTTACAAATTTATTTGGCAAGTTAAGCTTTATGCCAGTTATACCAGTAGTCGGAATCAACTATAAATTTCAACCAATATTAGTGACAGATGTTGCGGACGCAATTATGAAAGCAATAGAAAGTAAAAATAATGGAGGAAAAATTTATGAAATAGGTGGACCTAAAATTATTAGTTTTGGCAATATGGTTAAGTCTATTTTAAAAACCATTAATAAAAAAAGATTCGTTGTTGAAATGCCAATGCCTTTAGCACGATTACAAAGTAAAATTTTAAGTTTGTTGCCCATTCCTCCGATACTTACTGAGGATCAATGTAATATTTTAGAAGAATCGGATAATATTGTTTCAGACAAAAATTTCACTTTAGCGGATCTTAGCGTACAATCTTCTGACGTTGAAATTACTATGAAAAAGTGGCTATGGAGATTTAGAGCTGGTGGAGAATTTGCTAAAATAAACTAACCATGAAAAATTTAACATTACTGTCAGCTTATTTATTTTTAGTAGGTGCAATCATTTCAGGTATAGCTTCGAATGGATTTTTGAAAACTACTGAGGGATTTACAAAAATAGCACCTACTTTATTTTCTATTTGCACAATGCTTTTATGTATGTTTTGTTTATCTAAAGCCATGACGATAATTCCAGTTGGTTTTGGGTACTCTACTTATGGAGGTCTTACAATCATAGGTGTAACAATTTTTGGAGTAGTAAAATATAATCAAACACCTAATCTTTATTCAATACTTGGTATAAGTTTAATAATAATTGGAGTGATCATGGTTAATTACATGGGAAAAGTAAGATAAATACTTACAAAAAATAACCTAATATTTCTTAAATTTTTAAGTATAATGAGTTATGGAAATTATTCTTTACGTAGTTATTGCTGCGATCATGGGAACCGTCTTGTTCTTAACATTTAAAGCTATTGGAAGAGGAATGGATGCTAGAGGTGAACTTAAAAGAGACGGCACTTTAGATAAAAATAAAGAGGATCCTTATACGTTTAAAAGTGTTGAAGATGATGAAAACGATAAGATCCTTGAGAAATTGAAAAATAAAAATTTATCTCCTGAAGATCTCAAGAACCTTTACGAAGAAATTAATAAGAGGAAAAAAAATTAATACAATCCTCTAGGTATTATAAAATAGTGAATAGCAAGCACGATTGCCACCGATACACTTAAACCAAATATCATTTTTACAAAGTCTTTTCCTATTAATGGAAACACATATTTAAATTTATAGTCTTTATTCATGGTTGAAATTGCTAGTTCTCT
>MDSY01085369.1_pt1 | contig 13951 bp, 9 predicted proteins | sample 811131 | NCBI WGS metagenome assembly MDSY01 (sample SAMN05326643, study PRJNA326480) | marine metagenome | isolation source: seawater | place: Atlantic Ocean: South West | collected 2010 | reverse complement strand
GGGGGAGTCGGGGGTGCGCAAAAAGGAGGAGGGAATGCATCATCCAGCGACAAAACCGCGGTGAACCCCGAGCTGGACGCGATAGATTTCGATCTACGCTTGTTACTGGAAGATCCGGCGCAAGGGACTGATGGAGGTACTGCGGGTAACGGAACAGCAAGTACTGCTACTCCAGCACCTGCTGCAGGTACTCCTGTTTCTGAAACCAAAAACGACCCGTTCCTGCGGTACCTGCACGGCCTCGTACTACTCGAAAAAGATCAAAAGGCTGAGGCCAAAATAGTGTTAGTCAAAGCCGCAAAAGGGTACCCGTGCCACTGGGGAGCCTGGGAAGCCTTACTACCGCTGTGCTCTTCAGTAGAAGAAGCGGAACAATTAGACCTCCCTCGCCATTGGATGAGGAAGTGGTTTTTAGCGGCGCTGCACTTGGAGTTACAGGAAAACAGAAAGGGGCTGCAGGCGTACGCGGGATTAGTCTTGGACATCCCGGCGTCGTCAATCGGCGTCGTGCAGATGGCCGTGGGGCACTACAACATGCGCGAGTTCGACCGAGCGCAGAGCATATTTGAGGACGTGTACCGGGCTGATCCGTACCGGTTGGAAGGCATGGATACTTATAGCAACATTCTGTACGTCAAGGAAGACGCTGCTAAGTTGAGTTATCTCGCGCACGGAGCAGTCACAACAGACAAGTACCGCCCCGAAACGTGTTGCATCGTGGGTAACTACTACTCACTGAAGAGCCAGCACGAAAAGGCGGTTGTGTATTTCAGCAGGGCGTTGAAGTTGAACTGGAGGTACCTATCAGCGTGGACGTTAATGGGCCACGAGTTCGTGGAGATGAAGAACCCGGCGGCGGCGATTGACGCGTACCGGCACGCGGTGGACATAAATCCGAGGGATTACCGAGCGTGGTACGGCCTCGGCCAAACCTACGAGATTCTCCAGATGCCCTACTACGCGTTGTACTACTACCAAAGAGCCACAAAACTTCGACCGAAGGACCCGCGAATGTGGTGCGCTATGGGCCAGTGCTACGAGTCCGAACAGCTGCTCATGACGGTAGCCGCTATAAGATGTTATCAGCGCGCGGTGACGTGGAACGACATGGAGGGCATTGCGCTGGCAAAGCTAGCCAAGCTGCACCGAGAATCTGGGAACTTAAAAGCCGCGGCGCACTACTACCGGTTGAACGTTTTACGATTGGAAAAAGAAGCCCCCGACTCAGGAGAGCACGCGGAAGCGTTACTGTTCTTGGCGAACTACTACAAAAGAAATGAGCGGTTCAAGGACGCTGAAGCGTGTTGTACGCGTCTGCTGGACTTCGCCGGGCCGGAGAAGCAAAACGCGAAAGCCATGTTGAGGGAGATGCACAACATTCAAGACGTGCGTTTAAAAGGGGGGGTCGTTGTTTAGGGAAACGACGACTAGCGTGAGTGTGGTTGATTGTGAGGTATGATCATAAGTACTATCTGATACTTCCACTTAACAAGAATATCGCCCTTTCTATTGTTTTCTTATTCCAAACACTCCTATTCAATCTCGTCCCGAATTTCCATGAACATCTTGCCTAATAAATTGGTGCCGTCACCGTCCCTGCCCACGCCCCAGATCGCGTCGTGCGGCGAGTCCTCCTGAACTTCGCACCCAGACGTACTTCGCAACAACATTGCAACCGCCGGGTGCGCTTTCATCTTCGCGACAACCGCTGCGCGCATCACGGCCATCTTCACGGAGTTCCAGTCTGGTCTGATTAAGTGTGGGCAACTCCGCTGGAGCGTCCGCCCGATGCGCGCCGCCTCTTCAGGCGCCGGGGCGGTGCGTATTCTGTCCATCGCGTCGATCGCAAGCGGGTCGTCGACTTTAGAAAACTTTTGCGCCTGGTAAAAGTGCTCAACTGTGGGCCAACAAGTTTTTTCGGATTTCGATTTCTCGCCTGTTTCATCCAAATCCTCACCCCAGTTGTTCGGCATCTCAATGCTGTGCGGCGAGAAGTTGGAAAGCGCGCCGTTGGCGTCCCATGACTTATAAAAGCGGATTGGCGTGTTTGTGGAGGCTTGGGTGGCCGCCGCCGCCGCCGCCGCGGATTCCGCATCTTTAAGCGGCTCGTCAAACCACGGGTCAATCGCTTCCGCGTCCGTGCCTGGTGCGTTTCCAAACCGGGCACGCAAGGTGCCAGTCGTCGCTCCAGCCGGCGTGTACCCCGTGATCAAAACGTCCGTGCCGTGCATTGAGAGCTCAATTCCTCGGAGTTGCAGCGCGTCAGTCATGACGTCTAGCCCGGTTTCGCCCACCGGAGTCGGCGCGGGCCCGTTCGCGGTGCCTATAATTTTCGGAGCCACGAACGCCATCACGTGGTGCACCACCCCGTCACTCAAGGCGGGCCCGGATAAACCCCCACCGCACTCCCAGAACAGCTGCAAAAAACCCCGTTTATAGCAGTATTTCGCAACCACGGATGGTGTCAATTCCTCAAACTCAACCACCTCCACGCCCACCGCTCTCAATTGGTTCTGAAACCCCGGCCGCGACCCGGTTTCCGTCATGACAATCGTCGGCGCCTCGCTCGTGTCCCACAAATTGGTCAACGGTTTCGCTTTTGGTGTAGTGACAGGGTCAGGGATATGAGTATCTCCCTCGTCGCCTGTCCCGAGTCCGAAGTTTAAATCCTCCACGCCTGGAAGGTCCATTGTTCTGGAAAGCACCACGCGCGCCGGTCGGTGCCCGCCCTCTTTCCGCGTCGTTAAATTCGGGTTATCTCGCCGCACGGTTCGGCCGCCCACAATGACCGCGTCCGAACGCGACCGTTCCCGCCACACCTCACCCCGTGCCACAGGACCAGTAACCCACGCGCTGTGTCCTTTCGTAGTGGCGATCTTACCATCAAGCGTCATGGCGTACTTCAAAACGCTGAAGGGCAAACCGGTGGCGCACCGGTACAGCAACGCGCGGTTTGATTTTCGAGACGCGTTCGCGGCGGCATTTAGCAACGACAACTCTGAAGAGTCCTCGGATGACTCATCATTCGACTCATCCGCATCACCTTCTTTTTGCATCTCAACCTCTCCATGCACTCGTACCCGCACACCCGCCTCTCGCAGGGCCTCCACGGCCTGGCCTCGAAGGCCGGCGACTGGATGCGCTATTCCTATTTCCACTCTCATTACCCCGGCATCAAGCAAAGCCTGCACGGCATCTTGCTCGCCCGCTACGGGGCCGTGCGTTGGCTCGAGGTTGAGGTACGTCACGCCGCCATTCGCCTTGCCTTTCGCGACTTGTTCCGCGAGCCGCTCCGCCCGTGTGCCTCCTTGGCCCATCTGGAACGTCTCCGCGACGACCTTCCCGTCCGCAGAGCAAAGCACGCACCCGGACTTTGGGTGGGGTTGCGTCAGGCCGTCCGACCCAGAGGAGAGCTCCACGGCGCGGAGCACGTGAGCCAGGTCATCCTGAGTGAAGGGCGTGGAAGTGGACGACGACGTGGATGCGCCGTCCGCGATGGCGGGGGCACCTCGCGCGCGTCGCGAAGACCCAGCGCCGCGCATCGCCAAGCTCGGCACCACCGCCGCCGTCGAGTGTTTTGGATGGCGTGTGTCGAGCACACGAGGCGCGACGACGCCACGCGAGACTGGGCACGCCGCCCACATCTATCCCCAAAACCTTCTACCGTGCAATACGGTGCACGGGGTCTTCTTCGCCGCGTGCGTCGGGCGCGCCGGGCTATAGTGGGCCTATCCGGAATTCTTGCGATCGTGTCAGCGTCAGTGAAAAAGCGCACAAAGAGTGTTGCCAACTATTTTGTACTCCACTCCCCCTCGCACGCTCGCGTGGGTGTCTCTCTCCGAGCTCCAGCGACGGTTACGCTCGACGACCCCATTTTGGTGCGCTCCAGAGACATTCACATGGCGACTCATGCCGCGATGTGGCTCTCGGCGCTTCCCGTGCGAACGCGTAAGGTTACCACGGGCGCGAGTAAAAATGTTGTTACACCCGGACGACGTGGATTTGCATCCCGTACCCACATCTCCGCTTCCTGCCGCGACGGCGATTCCTACATCGTGACCGAAGAACAAATCGAGGCGTTCGAAAGAGACGGATACGTACACATCCCGGGCGTGCTTTCCGAAGGGGAGATGGGTGAGGTTGAAGACCCGATGATGAAATTCTTACGCGGCGAAGTGTTGCCTGAGGGAAAAGATCTCTGCGATATGTCAGGGGCCACGGACCGCACCCCCGAGCAATACACGGTGTACAACGCCATGCTCCCCCGGCGGTACTACCCCACGATGCAAGGCAACATCTACGAACGACGAACAAAATCTATTTCAGAACAACTGCAACGCGGAAAGGCGATGAAGATAGATTACGACCAGCTCCTGGCGAAGCGCCCGCGCTCGCCGGACTCGATCTTCGCGTGGCACCAAGACAGCGCGTACTGGCCGCCTTTACAAAAAGACCCTGCCACGTGCACGTGCTGGCTCGCGATCGACGACAGCACGGTTGAAAACGGATGTATGAGGTTCCTTCCTGGAAGTAATAAGGAGTTAGAGGTGAGGAAACATCAACCTGTAAACATAAAAAAAAACAGAAAGGATGAGGAATCCTCGCACGCGCTGTGCACCGCGTTGAGTAATGATGATGAAACAAAGGTTCGAAAAGTGGAAATAAAGCGCGGTGATATCACTGTGCATGACCAAAGGGTGGTGCACGGCAGCGACCCGAACGACTCGGACGGGTGGCGCAGGGCGTACGTCTTAGCGTTTCGCACGGAGGAAATGGTGGACGAAGAGCGGCGGTTAGGATTCTTGCACAGCCACAACGACATCTTCAACTGGGACGCGTTTCACGAGTGGACGAGTGAGGAAGAGTAGGGATGATAGGGAGCGTATGTCCGTGCTCAGAGATGTATACTAATCAAGTATAAAACATCCGTGTTCGAAGTATTACAATCGTCTTTTCTCAAATGTTTTTTATTCGTTAAGCGTACCTTTTACAAGATCACAGGGCGAGGCGCCGCGAGGGTAAATACCCATACGCCACCCTCCCCGAAAGAATACCATGATAGTGCGTGGGACACGTTGTGTATCCAAAAAATCACGCCATCGCGGTTTCCTTCACCGTCTTCTTCTTCTTCTTCATCTTCTTCTTCACTGTCTTTGTTTTTGACTTTTTCGTCGGCGTCGTTGAGCTTCGCACCGCCGTGGCGTGGATGGGCAGTCCGAGGGCGAAGAGCCTGGTTTGGTCGCCAAAGTGGTTGTTCGCGAGTCGGCCGATCCCGGTCGCGGTCATCGCGGACGCTAAGGTAGTCAACCTCTCGGTCATCCACCGGTCCGCGCCTCCGATGAGCTGGTACCGCAGGTTGCAGCTCAACCCGAGGTACGCGCCCATCCCCAGGACGCTGGTTTTCAAATCAGGCACCGGCACGGCGGGCTCGAAGCTGGGATCGCTTCGCTTGTGCAGCGCAACTAAGCCTTTGTTCAAGCCGTGGAACACCCCCCCGGTGGCCGCGCCCAACGCGGACAGCTCAAGCGCCTTGACCCCGAACGACGCCCCCCTCGTGGCCATCGTGTACTGCCGCAACGGCCCGCACCGATCAAACGCGTTGTTTGGGATGGAATCCATCACCCTCTGCCACCCGTACTTGTGCGCGGCGCCGAAGCTCCGCGCGGGGGTGAGGCACCACACCGTCATCGCGTTCGCCACGGAGAGCTGCGCGATGTTGGCCGCGGCGAGGTCCCACTCGGATCGCAACCGGTCGCCTCTGTGCGCAGCTTCGTACATCAGCCCGCCGCCAATCGTCACGGCTTGCTCAAACCCGAGCTTCCACAAGAAGGCGGGGTCCGCCATGAGGCGGCCGATGAAGGCCCTGCTGACGGCAGTGGGGGTGCTTCTGGAGACCATGCGCACCACGGACGGCCGGACATCAACACTCATGAACCGCACCAGCTGCGACGACGAAACAATGCCCATCTCAATCGCCATGCGAATCGCCGCCGGCAAAGTCGTCAACGTTTTAAACCACTCCTGCATCACCGCGTTTATCGCGTCGCGCTCGTACATCTCACCCAGGGGCGCGCGTGTGGTAAGGAAGTTGGAATCGCCCTCCTATGTTGTGAGGTAATAGGAATGTAATAGTAAGGTGATGAAAGGTAATAAAAGGGTCAGGAAAGAAAAAAGTAAAAAGAAGACGAAATCGAAAAAACAATCCATTTCCAAAAATAAATGGGGGGTACCAGCGGGTTGTAATGATTGGAAAAGAGAACCCGGTAGCGTGCGACTAACAAACCATACGTACCTCATCATCCCCCTCATCGTAGTAATCGTCGTCATCTCCTTCGTCGCCGTCGCCGCCACCGCCTCCGTTTTTAATCCCGCCGCCCATATTCCCGCCGCCGCCGCCGTCGGCTAACTTGGCGCTCGAAACGCTCTGCACTTGTTGGCTCAAATCCATGCCAACCTTCTCCAGCGTCGCCGCGCCGCCGCCGCCGAGTTGCGACCCAATCTTCGCCATGGAAGGGGCCTGCATTGAGGAGCTGAAAGTGCTCTTTCGTGAGCCGTTCTGTGTGGGTAGGGGAGGAAGGGGTGGGTCAGTACATGTAGGGATTGATAGCAGACATCGATTGAATTTCCATGATGCATCTGGAGAAACTCCACAAGTGTCACAAAGCGCGTACGCCGCAATTGTCCTGGGGTTTCTCCGGCATGTTGCGGCGTGGTTGTGATGCGACGCTTTCCTCTGCTCGTGTTTCCCTCCGGTCAAATGAAAGGGTACTAAGTAAGCCGTCCAATGCGCGCTTCGTACCTCTGCGGGGTCCATCGTGCTGCTCTCCGCGGTCACGGTTAGTGAGGTGCGGATAGCTCCATTTTGGTACGCGAAGCGGACGGTCACGGGCGCTTCACGTCGGCCGGCAACGCGGAACGTGCCAGTGGGCCGAACCGCGGCGACTGTGCGTGCCGCGCTGGCTTTAGCGCCAGTGGTGCGAGCCGAAGTGCGGCCCCTAGAGGCCACAGCGACGGGAACCACACCCATGACGGCGGCGGCGGACATCACGAGTCGCGACGTACGAGTCGGGATTCACGAGATTCGTCCGAGTGCCGAAGATTTCCAACCGGAAACGACGGCGAACCGCGAGAGCGACCTGGCTCACGCGCGTGCGTTGACTCCGCTGTGAAAGCGAGCGACGTGCGCTGAAGGACAGCAACAACGACGCACAAGCGAGACTTGCTTGTGGGGGAAGGTGAAGGTGTGCGGAGTGAATGCCGAGCGAGTTGCGAGCGCTTTCTCTTTCAGCTTGGATAGAAATGTGACGATGCTCGCTCTTTTCCGTCGTCGGAAGCCGTCGACCGCCTTCGACGCATTCTTCTGACTACTAAGCCGTATGGTCTTTGTCGATTTTTGGGATTTGATGAATCTCCAACGCGGCAGTGGAGATCGACCTGATGCTGAGTCAACAGACCAGAAAATGGGCCAATGATGGACTGGCGAGAAAGTCAGAAAGAAAGAGTCAAAGAGAAAGCGCAGAGTTCCGATACCTCGCATCGCATCACTTTCGCGATCGATGGCCACCGCCGCCCTCGCCTCGACTCGCGTCCCCGCACTCGCCTCTCGCGTTTCGGTCAGCAAGCGCTGTGTGTTGAAAAAGCGAGTGACTTTAAACAAACGAAACCCCACTTCAGTACGCTCCGCACCCGTCGCCATGGCTGCGGAAGGACCCCCAATCTACCAACTCCTAACCCTGGATTACGTCGAGGACATCTTAGAGAAAAGGGACCCGTACCGAGCGGACCACATCGCCGGTGCGAAAGCCGCGGAAGCAGCCGGGAAGGTTGTCCTAGCTGGCGCACTGCAAAACCCCACGGACGCCGGTGTGTTCGTGTTCAAGGACTGCGACGAAGCGTTTGTCAAGAATTTCGTCGAGAACGACGCGTATTACAAAGCGGGGTTAGTGACCGGGTTTTCAATCAGACCCTGGATGATCGTCGTGGGGGCGTGAAGGACGTGAGATGCGTACGGGGGCATTGTGACACAAATTGAACAGCGGGTTGTGAGGGAAACTCGAATGGGGAGGCGCAAACGTGATTGCAAACGTGATTAGCGTCATCGAGTTTTAACTGAAAAATTTCATGCCTTCGTGCCCACTCCTGACTTCACCGTTTCCTGATTTGGCCACACTCGAACGCGCAGCACGTCCCCCCCGTCCGGAGCGGGTCGGAAGTGTCTCACGACCGGCCGACGCGCGATGGTACGTCACTGTGCATCGGCTGGAACCTTGTGTCATGTGGTCCTCCACTGACGCACATGTCACGCTTCCTCCTCCGGTGCTTTCCCAAAAACGCGACGTTCCCCTCGCTGACATTCTCGCAACTCCAACCGTGTCACTCTCTCTACCACCACAGGGTCTCCTCAGCCTTCTGCGACGGCTTAAGAAATCAAAGGGCGAGGTGAGTAGCACGATAACTGCGACCAACAACCTAGTGGGGGGACAACACACCGGGACACGATGACCACCTACGTGTCCAATCTCTCATGCATCATGAAATCATCGTGAGAACGTGCCTATTTTCTCGAATCATACATTATTGATACCCGATATTGACCCTTACTCACCCTGTATCCCTTCAAACCATCTATCAGGCTCGTATCCTGATCCTAGGCCTGGACAACGCGGGCAAGACGACTATTTTACGAAAACTTTCCGACGAGGACATCACCACCACGACCCCGACGCAAGGCTTCAACATCAAATCCGTTTTGCACGCCGGCTTCAAGCTAAACGTGTGGGACATCGGCGGCCAGAAAACCATCCGCCCGTACTGGAGGAACTACTACGAAAACACAGAGGCTTTGATCTACGTCGTGGATGCGAGCGATCGGAAGCGGATAGACGAAGCGGGGTTTGAGCTGGATGAGATTCTGAGTGAAGAGAAGCTCGCCACAGTGCCTGTGCTGGTGTTTGCGAATAAATCCGATTTGCTGCAAGCCAAATCCGCGGATGAAATTGCGGAAGCGTTGAGTTTATTCAACATCAAAGACCGGCCGTGGCAAATCCAAGCCTGTAGTGCTAAGCTGGGGAACGGAATGGAACAAGGGCTGAAGTGGGTCGTGAAGCAAGTTAAGTGATAGGGGGGGTTGTATTTATCGAAGCGTGATTACTACCATAGTGATTGCATTTTCTTCTCCAGTCACCATTTTTCTGCCTTTTCAGCACAACAATTTTCCTTTTCCGTCTCGATTCACATTGTCGATCAACATCGGAGGCAGCAACAATCGCCCGCGCGTTTGGGAACGCGTAGGGTTGTTGGTGGACAGAGACGCATAGGCAGGAGTGTGTGCCGCGCGTGGAGGTTCTGGACGTGGGTGTTCTTTGGCTTGGCGGTCCGGGTGGAGCGCGTGGGGACGAGGGGAGCGGGCCTTATTTAGAATCTCGAGTCGGGCGCTAACAATCGTAACTACCGCGTTCTTCGTTGGAGGTGACGATGGACCCGGACGCCGACCCCGGGTCGCCCGTGGTGACTCCCGTGTCGAGTCCATTAGGTACTGAAAAGACCGGTGGTGACATCACCACTGCCGTTATTTCACCTTCTGAAGCCACGCGACACGCCGCGCTTCGCGCGTTGGCTGAAACCGCGACGAAACGGGGCATACCGCTTCGCAATCGCGATGGCACCATGACACCTGGGTCGGCGAAACCGGAGTGGAGTGGGCGTCCCAAATCCACCGCCCGGCACGCAACCTCAGGGTATACCCCGTTGCTCAGCGCGTTCGACACCTCGCCGTTGAAACCAAGGGCGATTGCGGGTAGCGGAGGGCTCACTGGAACGACTGATGGAAATGACAAAGCGGTCGCCACGATTGCTTCTTCCAATCCGTTTCAAGGCGCCGGCGGAGACGGCATGGTGGTTCCGAAATCGCGCAAAAAAATAAGCGAAGTCATCGATCAGCTAGAGCATGAGCTTGAGAAGGTACAGACCAGCGCTAAACGCGAGCGCGATGCGCTGCGCTCCGTGGCTGAGAAAGTCAAGCGGAACGCGCGCGACGAGATTCAGGATGCGCAGATTTTATTCACCGCGAGGCAAAGGCAACTTGAGACTGAAAAAGACACGCTGACACAAGAACTTGAGCGATTAACCAATGCCAAAACCGAGCTGGAAGCCTCCGCTGATTCCGTAACTCAAAAATGCGAATCCCTGTTCGAGCAGGAACGTGCGCAGTGCATTGCGGACGTCGAACAAGCGCGGCTGGAAGCGGCGGAGGAAATGAAACGCCGCGAAGAGGTTTGGCAGAGGGAACGGGAACAGCTTAAAAAAGGCGTTTCCAGAGCAGTCACCTTGACCGAAAAAGACCGAGAACACGAACGCGAACGCGCGGACCGTCAATTCCAGGAGTGGGAGCACGAACGCGAGGACTTAACGTTTAGGTTACAAAAATCCAAAGCCGCGCGAGCCGAAGAGGCGAGGAAAATTGAAAGCGCCAACACGTTTCGCAACGCGGTTCGTCAAGTCGTGGCGGATAAGAAAATGCAACGCGTCAAGGTTGAGTGCGCTCGGTTGGTGTCTTCCGCGGACAGTGCTAAAATACGAGTGGAAGAGGAAGCCGCAATTGCGATGGACACGGCGACGAAAAAGTTCCAGCGACAGAAAGAACGGCTCGAGGCTGATTTGCGTGAATCCACTTCACTTAGGGAGACGGACCGGAAGTCGTTTGAGGGTGAATTAGCAAAGCTAGAAGCGAAACGATCGCAACAGGTCGCTGAGTTTGAACTAAGACTCGCGAAAGAAAGGGAGGCTTTCGAAGCCGACCGGTCTGCGGCCGAGGCGCGAAGGGTCCAACACCTCGCGGAAGTGGAAGCGCACCGCGCGGAGGACCAGGAAACTTTTGAACAACGGCTTTCAGATGCTGAGAAAAGACGCGTAGACGAGCTTGCCGAGGCGGAAGCACGACGTGCAACTGAGCTTCACGAAGCGGAAGAGCGACGTACTGCTGACCGTTTAGTGTTTGAACACAACCTCCAAAGCGCTGAGAAACGCAGGGTGGACGAACTCGCGGATTCCGAAGCGAGGCGCGTGCGCGACCGCGAGGCGCTTGAACAGCGCCTTTTGGATGCGGAAGAGCGACGGGTAAGTGAGCTCGCGGAGGCGGAGACGCGCCGCGTGGATGATCTCGCCGCCGCCGCGGAGAAGGCGCGTACGGCGCGCGACACGATGCTCGCGCAGTGGCACAACGAACGCCGCGAGGCGCGCGCGGAAGTGGACGCGGCGGCTGAAGTCGCGGCGGCTATGCTCGAGTCCGTGAAGTACGATTTAGAAGCGTCCAGGGCGGCGGCGGATATATTATCGCTCGAACGCGACGCCGCGCGAGGTGCCGCGGATGAGTCCGAGCGCGTTCGCGCGGAAGCCACGGCGTTCGCGGAGTCGTGGCGCGCCGAAGCGGAAAAGTCGAGAAGTGCCGCGGACGCCGCGAGGGACGACGCTGAAAGGGCTATCCTAGCTGGCCGCGCCGAGACCGCTGCCGAGCTTGAGCGTCTCAGGGAAGCGCACGAAGTTCGTGTCGCGGACGCCTCGGCTGCGTTAGAAGCGGAACGTCGCGTTGACGCGGAAACCACGGCGCACGCGGTGAGCGCCGCCGAAGCGGGTGTTTCCGCGGCGCTGGAAGAGGCTTTGAGCGCGGTGAGCGACGCGCGGCAAGACGCGCGCGACGCCGCCGCGGCTTTTTCCGTAACCTTGGTGTTCCGCGCGTGGTGGCTACACGCGAAGCACAAGGGCTCTAATGCACAAAACGACGCCGTGCAAGCGCTGTTAATGCCGAAGCGACGCGCGACGCGACGCGCCTGCCTGTACGCATGGTTCCACTTAGCCAGCCACAGCAAGCGGTTACGCGGCGCGGAAAAGTCGGTTGTCGGGAAACGAAACCGAGCGAAGCGAAGACAAGTGCTTCGTGAGTGGCTGCAAGTGTCACCGCGAGTCACAGACGTGCAGCGCGCGCGTGGTGCGTGGAGTAGACGCGTCACGCGCAGAGGCTTCGTCGGGTGGTGCCACGTCGTAGCAGAGACTGCGTTCAGAGCAACGCACGCCGAGGCGCTGGCGCAGCGCCAGGCGAGTAAGAACCTTATTTCCAGGCGCTACAGATCCTTGAGTCATACTTTTGACCTATGGCGCGCGGTGTCGCACGCGGAAAAGGTAACGCGCGTCGCCTTCATTCGAGGCGCGGATAGGGCTTCCAGACGGCGGTTAAAAGGCTGTCTTGCAGAGTGGCACAAGATTGCTGCGTCATCTGTGAAGTTCCAGCGAGTCACGAAAGAGTTCATCCAGCGGAGACGACTCGGTACGCTCCGCACCGCTCTCCGGAGCTGGTACGCCACCGCGTGTGCGGAGGCGCACGAGGCGCACCTAGTTTCTGTTGCGTCGGAAAGGTTTTGGCGTTCGAAAGCGAAAAGGGTGTTGAGGGGGTGGTACGCAATCACAAGAGGGATGTTCGTGGAGCGCAGAGTCATAGGGGCGTACGTTCAACGGCGAAGACGCTTGACGAAATTACGTTTTTTCAAACTGTGGAGAGACTTGTCGCTGGCGGAGGTTTTCGAGCAAAATCAAGAGCAAAAAGCGCTGAGGCAGTGTGCGCGACGTAACCGGTACGTGTGTTTAGCGTGCGTCGGCGCGTGGCATTTGTACACGAGCGCGATGTACAACAAACGGGAACGAGTAGAGACGTGTGAAACGCTGGCGGTCCGGCTTATTGTTACGCGACTTAGACGGATCCGAGTTGCAGTTTTACGCAGCTGGCTTGTGCTCACGCAGGTTGCTAACGTGCAGCGAGTAGCAGTCATTCGACACCTCGCACGCAAATGCCGCTCAATGTTGCTCAATGCGATGCGGGAGTGGAAAGTTATGTTTGAAACGGAAGAAGCGGGGGTGGAGCGTTTGTTGGAGGCACGCTTGCGTAGACAGGATCGACGACACCGAGGAGTCGGGTTTTCGCGCTGGGTACACGCTACGAAGGCTACTGCTGAGAAAATGGCGATTGCCAAAGAATCCCACATCAAGTACGTCAAGCGCCACTTCGTGCTTCGCCCTTGGCGAAAGGTAGCCTCCGCGGCTGTTGCGTCTGATGACGCCGCACAACGGAAGTACGAATCATCGGTACTCGAAGCGGACCGGCGATTCGGGTTGATCACAAACAACGCGTTGCGCATTGCGTTGAACGGGTTCAAATCTAACGCGTACAAAGGCAGAAGAGCCACCAAGGCCTCTGAGTACTTCCAGAGAAGGCGGGATGTGCAAATCCGGTCGCGTGTTTGGGCGCTTTGGAGCGTCATATCTCGCGATGCGAAAATCGCCTTGGAGCGGTACGCCGCGATGCGAAAGCGCAACTCGCAAAAAGCGTGCTTCACGCATTGGAGACGAAATGCGCAACGCGAACTGTTGGAACGCGCGCTTGAGTTGAGACGAGAGGTTGCTCTGAAGGGGTTCAAAAAGGTAGGCGCGTGGAGACTCGTGGAGCGTGTCATGCTGAACTGGTGTACCCTGGCGGACGACGCTGCGAGGGGGAGGCACAACGTTGCGCTGATGCGGAAAGTCAGGCTCGCCGAACGCGTGATTCGGAAGTGGAGTGAAGAAGTGGAAAACGCGAAAAAGTTTCACGCCGTGTTTGCACGAGTCGTGTCTGCTGGTGTCACTGCGCAGAAAGCTCGATTTTTCGTCGCGTGGCGCGCGGGCATGCGACACGACGCGCGTGACGCGGCGAGGAGGGAAGCGAAAGCAACAGCGCGAGGGGCGCTCGCGCCGATGCGACACGCGGTAAACGTCTGGCGGGAAGCCACGAGGGACGCTCGGCTGGAAGTCGTTGCCGTTCGCCGAGCCACGCGGCGTGCTGTTGCCACGACTTGGCGCAAAGCTGCGCTTGGCTTTGTAGCGTGGAGGTGCTTCGCCGGTGATACCGAGTTCAGGCATGCAACCAGCC
>MDSY01124832.1_pt1 | contig 13952 bp, 9 predicted proteins | sample 811131 | NCBI WGS metagenome assembly MDSY01 (sample SAMN05326643, study PRJNA326480) | marine metagenome | isolation source: seawater | place: Atlantic Ocean: South West | collected 2010 | reverse complement strand
TCGAACCTGCGACCTCCTCGTCCCAAACGAGGCGCGATAACCGGGCTACGCTACACCCCGAGTAGCAATTATTGCGGAGAGTGTGGGATTCGAACCCACGCGACAGTTACCCGTCGACAGTTTAGCAAACTGCTCCATTAACCACTCTGGCAACTCTCCGAAAAACTAACATAGTTAGCATAAAAATTGCGAGTGCAAATGTAAGATACGTATTACAATATTGCAAGGTTTTTTATGCTTTTTGCAATAAAATTAATCAGGGTATTCCACACGGACATGATAGATGTTCATTAATTTTCTCTTAATCACTTTTTTAATTTTTTCAATCTCTCTGAACGTAATATCTGAATTAATAAACTGATTGTCTAATTTTTGCTTTTCAACAATCTTGTTAATTAAATCGTCTATAGATTGAGCTGAAGGCAGTTGTAAACTTTTTGAAGCGGCTTCAGCTGCATCACATATCATTAAAATGGCTGTTTCTCTAGAGAAAGGAACAGGACCTTTATATTGAAATTTTTTAATATCTACCTCATCTTCCGGACTTAATTCTTTCTCTTTAACATAAAAGTAATAAACCAAACTTGTTCCATGATGTGTTCTAATAAAATCTATAATTCTATCTGGTAACCTGTATTGTTTTGCTAGCTCTATGCCTTTAATAACATGATCTGTGATTATTTTAGCACTGTCTGTAGGTGATAAATCATTATGGGGGTTTACACCAGTAGATTGATTTTCAATAAAGTACATTGGATTTAATATTTTTCCAATATCATGATACAATGCACCTGTTCTTACAAGCATAGAATTTGCCCCAATTTCGTTTGCAGCAGCTTCTGCTAAATTAGCTACCTGCATAGAATGCTGAAATGTTCCAGGTGCTTTTTCATTTAACTCTCTTAAAAGTTTCGTATTTGTGTTTGACAATTCTAATAAAGTGACATCTGACACCAAACCAAACATTTTTTCATAGGAATAAATAAAAAATAATGATAAGAAAGACAACAATCCATTTGCTCCAAACATCATTAAATATTCCCAATTAATTTGGGAAGCATTTCCTTCTTTTATGATAGAAAATGCTAAATAAGTGATCATATAAATAAGTGTTATTTGACCAATTGAAATAAAAAGATTAGCCCTCTTATATAATTCAGAAACCGTTAAAATTGTAACAATACCAGCAATTATATGAAGATAAATAAACTCAAAACTATCCGGTACTATAAAACCTAAAAGCAGTACCGTTAAAACATGAGTAAAAAGACCTAGTCTAGCATCAAAAAAGGCTTTTAAGACAATGGGTAAGATACTTAATGGAACAACATATAAATAATCTGAATTGTATTTAACAACAAGTGTTTGAATCAAAATCATGAGACTGACATTGAAAAATATAAATGTTACTTTAGTATTGTTTTCAAAAATCTCTTTTCTATACTTCTGTAAGAATAACAATAACATTAAAAGCGCTAGAGAAACTAATATTGTGTATCCTAAAACAATCCAATAATAATTTGCTTTGGTCCAAAGTTTAGATTCTGACTGACCTTTTAATGAATATAATATAGACATTTTTTTTCCCTCAACAATATCACCTTTTAAAATAATTAGTTCTCCAAGAGATACTTTTCCCTTCGTAAGAGAAATCGTATTTACAGTCTCATCAATTACTTTTTTTGTAAACTCTTTGTCATAAGAAACATTAGGTTTAATAATTTCCGAGAGAATTGTTAAATTAATATTTTGAAAATAATTATAGGGCTGTGCTCCTAACCTTCTTTTAATAAGTTCAAAAACATCTTTAGAGTACAATAAGTTATTGTAAAGTATATCTTGTACTTGATTCTCTGTCTTTAGTGCAATAATGCTATTTTTGTCAGAGACAATGCCCTGGCTTGTAGCCTCTATAAACCCTTTATCGTAAACAGATTCTATAATAGAATTTCCTAACAAAATAATTGTTTCAATATCACTGTCTGTTAATGAGTCATTCCTTTGAAATAAAGAGGTTCTTAATTGATAAGCTTCTTTTACCTCTGTAACAGTTTTTTTATTAAATTGAAAATACAATTTAGTACTAAGCTCTATCGTTTTAATTTCTTCCGATATCTCTACATCTGTTTTATCTATTGCAAAATCAAAAGGAGCATATAAGTTATCATACTGCCAAGGTTTTCCTTTGGTAAATTCATATTTAAATTGACCTCCTTTAGGAAAAAGGTAAACAATTGCAAATACTGTAATTAAGAAGAGAATAACCTTATAGATAATAGTATTGTGCTTGTATAATTTGTTTACAGTCTTGCTCATATTTTTTTCTTCTAAACACAAACTTAACTTAAAAAAATGGAGGTCAAAAATTCAGACCTTAGTTTCCTAATAAATTTGAATTAAAATAGTTAATTTTGTTTTATTAATAGAGATTAAAAAATATTGAAAATGAAAACTAGAGATGTTGTAATTGTAGCCGTCGCTAGGACTCCAATTGGTAGCTTTATGGGGAGCCTTTCTGGTATCCCAGCTCCAAAATTAGGAGCCATAGCAATTAAAGGTGCCTTAGATAAAATTAAGCTAGATCCAAATTTAGTAGACGAGGTTTTTATGGGGAATGTAGTTTCTGCAGGTTTAGGGCAAGCTCCTGCTAGACAAGCTGCTATCTTTGCTGGTATTCCAGATACTGTTCCTTGTACAACAATTAATAAAGTTTGTGCTTCTGGAATGAAATCTGTTATGTTAGCAGCTCAAACAATTTCTTTGGGAGATGCAGATATTGTAATTGCTGGAGGCATGGAAAACATGAGTTCTATTCCTCACTATCTTCATGGACGATTAGGAACTAAGTTTGGTTCAACTACCTTAGAAGATGGAATGCAAAAAGACGGATTAGTGGATGCATATGATAATAATGCCATGGGAGTTAGTGCTGATGCCTGTGCTGTCAAATATGGTTTTTCTAGAGAAGACCAAGACGCTTATGCTATTCAATCTTACCAAAGATCTGCAGAAGCATCTAGATCGGGTAAATTTTCTGATGAAGTTATTCCTGTAGAAATACCTCAACGAAGAGGAGCAACCATTCTAATGACTGAAGATGAAGAGTTTAAAAATGTCAAGATAGAAAAAATTCCTACTCTGCGTGCAGCTTTTTCTAAAGAAGGAACTGTTACTGCTGCAAATGCTTCAACAATTAATGATGGTGCTGCGGCTTTAGTTTTAATGTCTTTTGAAAAAGCAACAGAATTAAAATTTACACCTATAGCTAAAATCAGAAGTTTCGCAGATGCAGCTCAGGAGCCAAAATGGTTTACAACTGCTCCATCCAAAGCAATTCCAAAAGCTTTAGAAAAGGCTGGAATTTCTATTGATGAGGTAGATTATTTCGAATTAAATGAAGCTTTTTCTGTTGTAGGATTAGCTAATATTAAAATACTAGGATTAAAAAATGACCGTGTAAATGTTAACGGTGGCGCTGTGTCTTTAGGACATCCTTTAGGTGTTTCAGGAGCGAGAATAATTATTGCTCTCGCATCTGTCTTAAAACAAAAGAACGCTAAAATTGGAGCAGCAGGAATTTGTAATGGAGGTGGTGGAGCTAGTGCGTTGATTATTGAATCTCTTTAAAATTAATAAATATGCTCTACGGCATTTGTAATTTAAGTATTGTTCCTCTTCGGTTAGAAGCTAGTGATGCATCAGAAATGATCTCACAAGTTCTTTTTGGGGAAGACTTTAAAGTGCTTGAAAAAGATAAAAAGTGGAGTAAAATACAGTTGAGTTTTGATGGTTATGAAGGTTATATAGACAACAAGCAATATCTAGAAATCGACAAAGAAAATTTTGATAAATTATCCAATTCTAAACATCATTATTCTGCTGAAATTATTGATTATGTGACTAATGATTCAAATCAATTAAGTACAATATCTATTGGTTCACGATTTCCTTTTTATAAAAACCACAATTTTTTAATTGGCACAAATAAATTTTCTTTCGATGGAAAGGTTTATTCAGAAAAATTAAAGAAAGAAAAAATTATTTATAAGGCATTTCAATTTTTGAACACTCCTTATTTATGGGGAGGAAAATCTCCGTTTGGAATAGATTGTTCTGGATTTACTCAATTAGTATACAAACTCTGTGGATACTCTCTTTTAAGAGATGCTAAAGATCAGGCAACTCAAGGGCAAGTACTAAGTTTTATTGAAGAATCTGAACCTGGTGATTTAGCATTTTTTGACAATGAAGATGGAGCTATAACTCATGTGGGAATTATTATGAATGACTATAACATAATACATGCGCATGGAAAAGTTAGAATAGACAAACTAGACCATAGTGGAATATACAATGTAGATTCCAAAATACATACACATAAACTGAGAGTCATAAAAAAAATACTTTAATAAAAAAAACCAGCGTTATTTACGCTGGTCTTTTTTGGATGTATTTAAAAAAACTACTGATCTCTTAGTTCTCTGTATAAATCTGAAAACACTTTTGATTTCTCCTCCATTTCTAATGTTTGATATACATTCATCAAAAATTGAACTGTATTAATACTTCTATTGTATTTATCTGCTTTCTCCAAGTATGGTAATGCTTCTTTATGAACTTCTCTCTGTTTTAATAATAATTCATCATACTTATCAAAATCAGATAAATTTTCATTCATTTCATCAACAATTGCCTTTTCTTTATTCATAATTACAACAGCTAAATTTAAATAAGCATCACCGTAATCTTCTTTCAATTCAATAGCCTTCATGTAGTTAGCTCTAGCTTCTTCAACTTTTCCTTGATCAAAACTAATTACACCTAAGTTAAAAAATAATTGATGATTTGTTGGATCTTCTTTAATAGCTACTTCCATTAATTCACCATACTTGTCCATATTTTTCAATTGGAAATAAATATCTGCTTGAGTTAAAATCAAGTTGATGTCTTTAGGATAAAGTTGTCTAGCTTCTTCAACTGCCTTAATCGCCTCCTCTGTTTTTCCTTGATCTTTTAAAATATAGGCCATGTTTTTAATGACATCACCTGCTTTTGATTCGGTTTGCTCATCAACGGGATCCTTGTAAAGACCCAATTTAATTTGTAAATCTCTGTTAGATTTACTCCCTAGGTCTTCTTTTAAATTTGTGTCTTTAGTTGTTGCAAAGTATAAGGTAGAAATACCTGTATACCCTTTATCTCTTAGTTCTTTGTAGTACTCTAAGGAAGTATCATAATCTTTAGCTAAAGTAGCACTTACAGCTGCATTGTAAACAAATACAGTATCTAATGGACTTAATTTATAAGTTAAATAGAAACTAGTGGATGCATTTTTATAATCTTCGGAGCTATACTGTTTATTTGCTAGGTCAAATACCTCTTGTACCATTTGACTTTTAATTTCACTCGCTTGATCTGAATATTTTTTCTTTCCTGTTGTATTCTCAAAATTGAATAATTCTTCAAAAGTATCAGTAGCAATTTGAAATTCTTTTTTTCCATAAAAAGCTTGAGCCTTTAAAAAATAGAACTTTGCTTTGGTTTTATTATCCATGTTAGCAAATAAAGATTCAGCCTCTAATACAGCAGCCATTGCATTAGTATAATCTAAACTCTTTATCGCTTTTTCTGCAATTTTTAATTCGTTTTTTTGTGCAAAAGTAGAAATGGTTATCAATCCCAATACAAATGCTAATATGTTGGTTTTCATCATCAGTTAAATTTAATTCTATAATTTTTATTCTTGGTTCTCGCTTGTGTTATTCTCAGTTTCTGAGGTGTTTTCACCATCTTCAGAGGCCTCTTCTGTAATCTCTTCTTCCTCTTCTTCTTCCTCATGCATTACCTTGGCCACAGCGGCAATACTATCTGAATCTTTAATGTTTATTAATTTCACTCCTTGGGTTGCTCTTCCCATAACACGAAGATCTTCTACAGACATTCTTATGGTAATACCAGATTTATTAATGATCATCAAATCATTGGAATCATCTACATTTTTAATGGCAACCAAATTACCAGTTTTTTCTGAGATATTCAATGTTTTAACACCTTTCCCACCTCTATTAGTAACCCTGTAGTCTTCTAACTTAGATCTTTTTCCGTAGCCTCTTTCGGACACTACAAGAATATTACTATCCATGTCATTTACGGCAACCATACCTATAACCTCATCATTGTCATGAGCAAGTGTGATTCCTCTCACACCAGAGGCTGTTCTACCCATAGGCCTCGTTTTAGCCTCTTCAAAACGAATGGACTTTCCTGATTTTAAAGCCAACATTACTTGACTATCTCCAGAAGTTAATTTAGCTTCTAACAACTCATCACCTTCACGAATTGTAATGGCATTAATACCATTTGTTCTTGGACGAGAATATTGTTCTAAGGAAGTTTTCTTTACCTGTCCTTTCTTAGTTGCCATAATTACATAATGACTATTAATATATTCTTCGTCTTTTAGATCTTGTGTTACTAAGAATGCTTTTACCTTGTCATCTTGTTCTATGTTAATTAAGTTTTGCATCGCTCTTCCTTTAGAGTTTTTACCTCCTTCAGGGATTTCATAGACACGCATCCAAAATACTTTTCCTTTCTGAGTAAAGAACAACATATACTGATGATTTGTTCCAACAAATAAATGCTCTAAGAAATCTTCATTTCTTGTGGCCACTCCTTTCTGACCTCGCCCTCCTCTATTCTGAACTTTATATTCATCCAGGTTAGTTCTTTTTAGATACCCTGCATTTGATATGGTAACCACAACTTTGGTATCTGGAATCATATCTTCTATACTCATATCTCCACCAGCATACTCTATGTAAGATCTACGTTCATCACCATACTTGTCTCTAACAGCAATTAATTCGTCTGTAATGATTTGATAGCGCCTAGGTTCATTATCTAGGATATCTTTCAAATCAATAATAGTTTTCATGATTTCATCGAACTCGGCTCTTAATTTATCTTGCTCAAGCCCTGTTAATTGACGCAGTCGCATTTCAACAATTGCTTTGGCTTGAATTTCAGATAATTCAAATCTTGTAATTAAACTTTCACGAGCAAGATCTGCATTATTTGAAGCTCTGATGATTTTTATTACCTCATCAATATTATCAGAAGCTATTATGAGTCCCTCTAAAATATGAGCTCTTGCCTCTGCCTTTTTTAATTCATATTTTGTTCTTCTAACAACTACCTCATGTCTATGTTCAACAAAATAATGAATTAATTGTTTTAAGTTTAGTTGCTCTGGACGACCATTTACAAGTGCTATATTATTGACACTAAACGAGGTCTGTAAACCTGTATACTTGTATAATTTATTTAAAACAATATTAGGAATTGCGTCACGTTTTAAAATATACACAATACGCATTCCGTTTCTGTCAGACTCATCTCTAATGTTGGAAATTCCTTCTATTTTTTTGTCATTAACTAATTCAGCAGTTTTTTTAATCATTTCTGCTTTGTTAACCTGATAAGGAATTTCAGTAACTATGATGCATTCACGTCCCTTTACTTCCTCAATAACTGCCTTTGCACGCATCACAATACGTCCTCTACCAGTATGAAAAGCTTCTTTTACACCATCATAGCCATAAATGATACCTCCTGTTGGAAAATCTGGAGCTTTGACATGTTGCATTAACTCATCTATGTCTATATCTCTATTTTCAATATATGCTAAGGTTCCATTTACAACTTCTGTTAAGTTGTGAGGAGCCATGTTTGTTGCCATACCAACGGCAATTCCTGAAGCACCATTTACTAAAAGATTCGGAATTCTAGTAGGTAGTACAGTTGGTTCATAAAGAGTATCATCAAAATTAAGCCTGTGATCAACAGTTTCTTTTTCAATATCTGATAACATATCTTCAGATATTTTCTGCATTCTAACTTCTGTATAACGCATAGCAGCTGGACTATCTCCATCAACAGAACCAAAATTTCCTTGACCATCAACCATCATATAGCGTACACTCCAATTTTGAGCCATACGTACCATGGAATCATATACAGACGTATCTCCATGTGGGTGATACTTCCCTAAAACCTCACCAACAATTCTAGCTGATTTTTTATAAGAACCTGTTGCCTTAATACCTAGTTCATGCATCCCATACAAAACTCTTCTATGAACTGGCTTCAAACCATCTCTAACATCAGGTAATGCTCTGGAAACAATTACAGACATTGAGTAATCAATGTATGCAGATTTCATCTGCTCTTCTATGTTAATCGGAATCAACTTTTCTCCCTCTTCCATATGCTAAAAATATTGTTATTTTTATACTAATTTTTAATAACAAGCAAGATACCATATTTACAATTTTTCAACAAACATATTACTAGCGTAAAAGCCTATAGTTATTAACATTTTTTAATAAATTCTTTAGTTTAATTACACACTTGATTTACAAGCCTTTCTGATGATATTTTTAAGGTCAAAATGTCAGTTTTCTACTGATGGCATTCTTTTTGTAATTTTTTATTGAAAAAAGGATTAAATTTACAAATAGATAAACTCAATATATGGACGATAATTTTTCACCCAAGGTAAGAGATGTGATAACTTTTAGTAAAGAAGAGGCCCTAAGATTAGGTCATGACTTCATTGGAACTGAACACCTACTTCTTGGTTTGATCAGAAAAGGAGATGGAAAAGCAATTGAAATTCTAGCAACATTTGAAATAGACTTAAATTTGGTACGAAGAAAACTTGAGCAATTAAACCCTGCAGCTCCAAGTATTAGTGAAGGAAATAAGAAAAAAAGTCTTCATTTAACTAGACAAGCAGAAAAAGCTTTAAAAACTACTTTCTTAGAAGCTAAACTATATCAAAGTGATGCCATTGACACTGCTCACTTGTTACTTTGTATACTCAGAAACGAAAATGATCCATCAACAAAATTATTAAACAAATATGATGTTGATTACGATCAAGCAAAAGCGCTTTATAAAGAACTACATACACAAGACACAGATGATGATCTGCCCACCAACCCTATAGCTGAAACTCCATCTGAAGATGATGAGTTTGCTTCTGAAAAATCCAATCCTTACGATCAAACTCAAAAAGGAAAAACTAACAAAAAGTCTAAAACACCCGTATTGGATAATTTTGGTAGAGATTTGACTTTTTTGGCAGAAACTGGAAAATTAGATCCTGTTGTAGGTCGACACAAAGAAATTGAACGTGTTTCTCAAATTTTAAGTAGACGTAAAAAAAATAATCCAATGCTAATTGGAGAGCCCGGAGTAGGTAAATCTGCCATAGCCGAAGGATTAGCTTTACGAATCATTAACAGAAAAGTTTCTCGTATTCTTTTTGATAAAAGAATTGTATCTCTAGATCTAGCTAGTTTGGTTGCTGGAACAAAATACAGAGGACAGTTTGAAGAACGAATGAAAGCGTTGATGAACGAACTGGAGAAAAATGAAGATATCATTTTATTTATTGATGAGATTCACACCATTGTTGGTGCCGGTGGCGCAACTGGATCTTTAGATGCTTCTAACATGCTCAAACCTGCCTTAGCAAGAGGCGAAATTCAATGTATTGGCGCCACAACTTTAGATGAATACAGAACAAATATTTAGAAAGACGGGGCCCTAGAAAGACGTTTTCAAAAAATAATTGTGAATCCAACAAGTGTAGAAGAAACTATACAGATATTACACAACATAAAAGAAAAATATGAAGCCCACCATCATGTTAGTTTTACTGACGAAGCAATTAATGCATGTGTAAAATTAACAAATAGATACATGACAGATCGGTATTTGCCAGACAAAGCTATTGACGCTTTAGACGAATCTGGATCTAGAATTCATATTACTAGTATTGTGGTTCCTGAGCAGGTATTGGAATTAGAAAAACAATTGACTGTTATTAGAGATCGGAAAACAAAAGCTGTTAATGGCCAAAAATATGAAGAAGCAGCAAAATTACGTGATGATGAAAAGAATCTTGAGGCTGCATTACATTCTGCTCAGCAACAATGGGAAGATGATTCTAAATTAAATAGAGAAGTTGTAACAGAAGACAATGTGGCGGAAGTAGTATCTATGATGACAGGAATTCCTGTAAATAGAGTTGCCGAAGCTGAAAGTCACAGATTAGGAGAATTACCTCAAATGATTAAAGGAAAGGTGATTGGACAAAATGAGGCCGTTACCAAAGTTGTAAAAGCAATACAGCGAAACAGAGTTGGCTTAAAAGATCCAAACAAACCAATTGGTTCGTTTATATTTCTTGGTCAAACAGGGGTCGGTAAAACACAACTAGCTAAAGTATTAGCCAAAGAACTATTTGACTCTGATGATTCTTTAATTAGAATAGACATGAGTGAATACATGGAAAAATTTGCGATTTCTAGATTAATTGGAGCACCTCCGGGATATGTTGGTTATGAAGAAGGTGGTCAATTAACTGAAAAGGTTCGAAGAAAACCATATGCTGTTGTTTTATTAGACGAAATTGAAAAAGCACATCCAGATGTTTTTAACATGTTACTACAAATTTTAGACGATGGACACATTACAGATAGCTTAGGTAGAACAATAGATTTTAGAAATACCATCATCATCATGACCTCCAACATTGGAGCTCGCCAATTGAAAGACTTTGGTGCTGGAGTTGGTTTTGGAACTGCAGCTAAACAAGAACAATCAGATGAATATGCCAAAGGAATTATTGAAGGAGCTTTAAAAAAATCTTTTGCTCCTGAATTCTTAAATAGAATTGATGATGTAATAGTTTTTAATGCCTTAGAAAGAAAAGATATTCATTCAATTATAGATATAGAATTAGACAAATTGTTGCATAGAATCTTAGATTTAGGCTATACTTTAAAGCTAAGCAACAAAGCAAAAGATTACATAGCTGATAAAGGCTTTGATAAAAAATATGGTGCACGCCCTTTAAAAAGAGCTATTCAGAAATACATTGAGGATGCTTTAGCCGAAGAAATTGTCAATTCTAAATTAACAGAAGGAGATACGATTTCAATGGATTTAGATGAGAAAAACAAGAATCTCACCATTAAAATTAAAAAAGGTAAAAAAGAGAAAGAAACAAGAACAGAAGCTGACGAATAATAAAAATCCCAAACGAGAGTTTGGGATTTTTTTCTGTTTAAAATAGTACTAAATCTTGTTTATTAAAGCTTAAAATAATTCTTCAGTATCTATATCCAAAGAAGAAATATATTTAGAAGCAGCCATAATATCTGTATGCATCACTCTATCTTCTTCAACTATAGAAACATCTTCTCTAAATGAATTAATAAAAGATTCTATAAATGGAGAACTTTTAGCTTTCCCAAAACTTAAACCTTGAGATGCTGTAAAAAGCTCTATGGCTAATACTGTTTGAATATTATCTATTACTTTCTTACACTTTGTAGCACCATTTGCCCCCATACTTACATGATCCTCTTGTCCGTTACTAGATTCTATAGAATCTACACTGGCTGGGGTTGCATACTGTTTATTCTGGCTTACAATACTTGCAGCAGTATATTGTGGAATCATAAAACCACTATTTAATCCTGGATTGGAAACCAAAAATGGTGGTAAATGTCTATGCCCAGAAACTAACTGATACGTTCTACGTTCAGAAATATTTCCCAATTCAGCCATGGCAATAGCTAGAAAATCTAGGGTTAATGCCAAAGGTTGTCCATGAAAATTCCCTCCAGAAATAATTTCATCTTCTTCTATAAATATGTTCGGGTTGTCTGTTACTGAATTTATTTCCGTTAAAAAAGTCTTCGTCACAAAACGAATTGTATCTTTTGTAGCTCCATGAACTTGGGGCATACAACGAAATGAATAAGGGTCTTGTACATGCTGCTTCTCTTGAGTAATTAAGGCACTATCTTCTAAAAATTCTCGAATTTTTTTTGCTGTTTTTAGCTGTCCTTTGTGAGGCCTAACCTTATGAACTAACTCATTAAATGGTTCTATTCTACCATCAAAAGCTTCTAAAGAAATAGCCCCAATTAAATCTGATAAATAAGATAACTTGTGTGCTTTTAAAAGATTGTAAATACCATATGCAGTCATAAACTGTGTTCCGTTTAGTAATGCCAATCCTTCTTTCGATTGTAAATTAATTTTCTCCCAACCAAAACGTCGTAAAATTTCTTCTCCAGAAAATCGTTCTCCTTTATAATCTAATTCTCCTAAGCCAATCAAAGGCAATGCCAAATGTGCCAATGGAGACAAATCTCCGGAAGCTCCCAATGATCCTTGATCATACACTATTGGTGTAATATCATTATTATAAAAATCCAGCAATCTATTGACGGTTTGTAACTGAATTCCAGAATGACCGTAACTTAAAGATTGAATTTTAAGCAATAACATTAATTTTACAATGGTCTTAGGAACTTCTTCACCGGCTCCACAGGCGTGACTCATCACTAAGTTTTCTTGTAATTTCTGAAGGTTTTCACCTTTAATTTTGACATTATACAAAGCTCCAAAACCCGTATTAATACCATAAATAGGCTTAGAGACCGATTTCATCTTCTCATCTAAAAAGGCTCTACATTTTTCTATTCGAGCAATGGCAGCTGCAGAAAGTAGTAACTTTTTATCATTGGTTAAAACATCTTGTATAATCCTGAGATCTATTGGACTAGCATCTATTGTATGCACTAAACTCATAAAGGTATATTGTATTTGTAAAAGTAACAAACGATGTTAATTATGCAACAAAATTTAACAGTTTTTCTATTCAAATAGTTTTTATCTTTGAAAATAAAAAAAAATTTATTCATGAGAAAATTAGGGATATTAGCAGTATTGATTGTTGTATTGAATTCTTGCGAGACTGAACATTCTAAAGAGTACTTAACATTCAGTGGGAAAATAGAAAACTCTAAAGATTCTATACTAATAATTGTAGGTGAAGGGATGTCTAAAACCATTAAAATTGAGGAAGATGGAAGTTTTAAAGATACTTTAAAAGTAAAAGAACCCAAATTATACACCTTGTCATCTCAAAACAGTGGGAGAGGAATTGTCTTTTTAAAAAATGGATATTCACTAGAGCTAACAGGAGATGCTACAGACTTTTTCAACAGTTTTATATATCAAGGAAATGATGAAGGTGCAGACAGTAATAACTTTATAGTCAAAAGATTTAGCTTTGGAAAAACTGCTGGAAATATTAGAGGGTTTATATCCTTAGAAAAAGAAGATTTTTTAAATAAAGTATCTCATTTCAAAAATGGAATGGACAGTATTTCTCAATTATACAGCAATGTAAACTCCGATATGCTCAAAGAATCTAATGATCAGAATAGTAATTTTTTTAAAAAATTGCTAGACAACTATGATACCATGCATGCAAATATGTTGCAACAAAACATTGCTGAAGAAAAATTAAAAAGAGGAAATCTTGCACCGGAATTTTTAAACTATGAAAATGATGCAGGTGGGACTAGTTCTTTGAAAGATTTTGAGGGAAACTATGTTTATATAGATGTATGGGCTACTTGGTGTAGACCTTGTATTGCTCAGATACCATATTTAAAAAAATTAGAAGAAGAATACAAAAATAAAAATATAACTTTTGTGAGTATTTCTACAGATGATGACAGACGGTCCAGTGGAAGTTGGGAAAAAGCTCATGATAAGTGGAAAAATATGGTGAAACAAAAAAATCTAACTGGAACTCAATTATGGGCTGGCAAAGATAATACTCGTTTTTCTCAAGAATATATGATTAGAGGTATTCCTAGATTTATCTTAATTGACCCCAAAGGAAATATTGTCGACAGTGATGCTAAACGTCCAACAGATCCTTCCATAAGGACATTCCTAAATGAACTACCTGGGATTTAAGAGTATAAAAAAAAGTCGAGAGAATTCTCTCGACTTTTTTTTACTTTTAATTTACTTTAAAAAAAGAATTCTATTCTTTATAAACTCCCATT
>MDSY01081310.1_pt1 | contig 13953 bp, 13 predicted proteins | sample 811131 | NCBI WGS metagenome assembly MDSY01 (sample SAMN05326643, study PRJNA326480) | marine metagenome | isolation source: seawater | place: Atlantic Ocean: South West | collected 2010 | reverse complement strand
CAGCTTTGACATTAACCGGCATAACATCACCGGAATCATTTTTCTTACCTGGTCCAACTGAAATAACTTCTCCCTGAGAAGGCTTTTCTTTTGCAGAACCAGAAAGAATAATCCCTCCAGATGAGGTTTCTTCTTCTTCGGTTCTCTTTACAAGAACTTTGTCATGTAATGGTCTTAATTTCATTTATTTCTCCATTAAAATAATTTGTAGGATTTTAAGCTAGTTTATGTAACTTAAACACTAGTTATGGCCTAAAAAAGAGAAATCAATACCTATAATGATCTTTTTTTAAAGAAAACAGCATTGATGCTAAAAAAATACCACTTAAGTTGGCTGCTAGATCGGCAATCTCGAAGTATCTATAAGGATGATAAAAATGAATTATTTCAATTAGAAGACCAAAGCTAAAAATAGAAATTAGCAGAAATAAATCAGATAATGAGAACCTACATAGCAATCCAATTAAAGAAAGATGCAGAAATATTAGAAGATGTACCAATTTATCAGTGATGAAGCTTAGTGCCGCTATATTTGGAATATCGAAAGCTGGAACAATACTAAAATACATTACTGTTATTAGAGATATGGTAAAAATAAATCTAAATAATCTATTCATTTTTGATAAAGAAATTTTTATTAATCATGATAAATATAATTGAAGGTATAGTTAGCAACGAGGTGGCAATATAAAAATACATCCAACCAAATTCGAGACTAGAAGAGATTTGAAAATAACTTGCTAAAACTCCAGAGAAACCACTAAATATTTTTCCAGGCAGCATCATAAAAGATGTTAATAATGCATATTGAACAGCTGTATATTTTTTTGAGACTAGACTTGTTAAAAAGGTAATATTTACAGTTCCAACAATTCCAGCTGCAATGCTATCAAGGGCAACAATGGTACTTAATTTAATAGGAATACTAATTAGGCCAGATTGAATAAATACTTCATTAGTAATTGCTACATATGAAAAGCAAAAATTGGTAAGCATTACTAAAAAAGCTCCGGTTAGAAGTGAATAATACAAACCAATCCTTTTGATAAGCATTCCTCCAATAAAAATTCCAACTATTGAGGCTGCCAAAGCAACAATTTTTACAACACTTCCTATTTGAGTGAGGCTATATCCCATATCTAAATAAAATGGATTTGCCATGGGACCCATGACAATGTCTGTTAGTCGATAAGTTGCAACGATCAACAGCAGCATGGAAGCTAAATAAAATCCATATCTAGAGCCAAAGTCTTTTAAAGGCTTAACGAATGAGTCGATGAAATTTAATTTTTCTAAATCGTTATTAACAATTTCTTTTTTTGAAATAAGGACACCAATAAAGCCAAATAACATCAATAGTGCCATTACTTCATACGTTCTAGACCATCCATAAGTATCGGCAAGGATTAATGCAAAAGAAGTTGCAACCAAGATTGCGAGCCTATAGCCAAACTGATAAGCAGCTGCTAAATTTCCTTGATCTTCTATTGCAGCATATTCAATCCTAAATGCATCTATAGCTATATCTTGGATAGAACCAGAAAATGCTACAAAAAAAGCAAATAATATAAATAGTGAAATATTATTTTTAGGATCTATTGAAGAAAGAGCTAATAAAGATAAGACTATTGTTGATTGGGCAATAATTATCCAGCTTTTTCTTTTTCCATATTTAGCTAAAACAGGAATTGAAAACCTATCAACAAAAGGAGCCCATAAAAATTTTAGCGAGTAAGTTAAAGAAATCCATGCAAAGAAGCCAATAGTTGATAAGCTAATATCAACATCTCTTAACCAAGCGGTTAAAGTAGAGAAAATTAATATGTAAGGTAACCCAGAAGCAAATCCAAAGGAGCTCATAACAAACATTTTTCTTAAATTAAACATTACTCAAATAACTATCCCAATCAAATAAATTTCCAGGATCTTTTTTTCTTCCTGGAGCAATATCTGAATGCCCTAGTATCCTGTCTTTAGTTATTAGATCATATTCTTTCATAATTAATGAGGTTAGGGTTTTAAGGCTATCGTATTGGTCATCTGCAAAAAGATCATCATCGGATCCCTCCAACTCTATTCCAATAGAATAATCATTACAGTCTCTAACTCCTTCAAGGGATGAAACCCCAGCATGCCATGCCCTTTTATTAAAAGGAACAAATTGAATTATTTCTCCGTTCCTTTTAATGAGGATGTGTGATGAAACTTTTAGATCTTGAATTTGTTTATAAAATTCGTGCAAGCTGAAATCAAGCTCATTTAAAAAAAACTTTTCGATATGATCTGTTTGGTATTGTTTGGGGGGCAGACTTATAGAATGAATAACAAGCAAACTTATTATTTGCTGCTCGGGTCTCTCATTGAAATTTGGTGATCTTAAAAACTTTATTCCTTGAACTATATGGTTTTTTATTTCCATCTATCTTAATTTAGGAGGCAATTTGAAATATATATTTTCCTCATCAATACCGTGTTCTGTAATACTTGCACCTGTATGCTCCTTTACAGCTAGAGCTATTTCTTGAACTCTTGATTCTGGGGCTGATGCGCCTGCGGTAATAGCTATTCTTTGTCGCCCTTCTAGGTCAGATAAATTAAGATCTTCAAAACCATCAATTAAGACAGACTTACACCCACACTTCTCACTAAGTTCCTGCAGTCTGTTTGAATTAGAACTATTACTAGATCCAACAACGATCATAAAATCTGATTCTAAAGCTAATTGCTTTACAGCATCTTGTCTATTTTGCGTTGCATAACAAATATCATCTCTTTTAGGGATATTAATATTTGGGAATCTGCTCTTTAGAATTTCAATAATTATTTTTGTATCATCAACACTCAAAGTTGTCTGGGTGACAATTGCTAAACTATCTTCTTTGTCTATAGTTATATTTTTTGCTTCTTCCTCATCTTGAACTAAATAAATATTACTTTTTTCTTTATTGATATGTCTCCCCATCGTTCCCTCAACTTCAGGATGGCCTTCATGGCCGATGAGAATAATATCTTTTTCAGCTCTAGCATGTCTCATTACTTCCATATGAACTTTCGTAACAAGGGGACATGTGGCATCAAAATACTGCAGGTTTCTTGAGTTAGTTGTCTTCTCGACCTCATCAGAGACTCCGTGGGCACTAAAAATTACCAATGAGTCATCAGGAATTTCATCAATCTCCTCTACAAATATTGCTCCTCTGCTTTTGAGATCTTCAACAACAAATTTGTTATGAACGACTTCATGCTTTACGTAAACAGGGCTGCCATAAATCTCAAGAGCCTTATTTACTATATCTATCGCTCTATCCACTCCAGCACAAAAACCCCTAGGATTAGCTAATTTTATTTCTCTATTTTCTTTCAGCATGATCTTTTTTAAATATTTCTAAGTATATAATCAAAAATGCTCCCAAACTTATAGAAGCATCTGCAAAATTAAAAATAAAAAAAGAAAAATTATTTATTTTTAGGTGAAGAAAGTCTGTGACATAACCATCCGGCAATCTATCTACTATATTTCCAAGAGCGCCTCCTGCAATAAAGCTAAGGGCTATCTTTTTTAAGTGCTCTTTTTCTTCTTTAAGTAGGATAAGTATATAAATAACAATAACTATTCCTATAAACATAAGAATATTAGAGAAAAATCTTTCTCCAAAATCTAAAAATCCAAAAGCTATTCCAGAGTTATATATAAGCAATAAATCTATAAATGGAATGAAATCTTTTGACACACCTTGAGAAAGGCTGCTTAGTGCAAATTGTTTAGTAAGAATATCTAAAAATAGTAAAATTAAAATATAAAAATAGAACCTATCTGGTTTTAAGATAATTAAAAGGCTTGAAAGTTTAAACAAAAGATCTTGTCTCCCCTTCAAAATCTATATTTTGTTCACATCTAGAACAAACTTCAGGATGCTTGGAGATAGTGCCAACTGAATCATCTCTATGCCAGCATCTTGTACATTTATCGTTCTTAGATAATTCTATTGAAATCGATAGTTCTTTTCCTTCATTTACTGAAGCATCTGATGATATAAAAACAAAATGAAGTTCAGATCCTAGTTTATCTAGAATTATTTTATCTTCACTGTTAGCAAAAATGATAACCCTCGAGTCTAAGGACCCTTTGATTTTATCTTCGTTACGCAACTTCTCTATAGATTGATTAACTAAGTCTTTTATTTCAAAAATTCTTTGCCAATCCGATGAGGTGATTGATGATGTTTGATTGGAATGAGTTTTTAGGTATTTGGTTAAAAAAACTGATTGCTCTTGTTTCTTTAAAGAGGGGTGCGTTTGCCATATTTCTTCAGCTGTGAAAGATAAAATTGGAGCAACAAGTCTAACCAAAGTATTTAATACGAAATCTAAGCTAGTTTGGCATGATCTTCGTGCATGAGAATTATCTTTACATGTGTAAAGCCTATCCTTAACTATATCTAAATACATTCCTCCAAGTTCATTAACACAAAAATTGTGAATCCTTTGTGCAGCATTGTGATATGAATATGACTCATATGAGTGAAGGACATCTTTTTGTAATTGTAAGGTTTCATTGATAATCCATTTATCTAATTCTATTTGATTATCGAAAACTACTTTATCATCTTCATTGAGGTCACTAAGATTTCCTAAAATAAACCTAAAAGTATTCCTTATTCTTCTGTATTGATCTGAGACTCTCTTGAGTATTTCATCTGAAGCAACCATTTCACTTCTGAAGTCTGCAGACGCAACCCAAAGTCTTAAAATATCTGCGCCTAAACTATCCCAAACCTTTTGAGGTGATACTACATTACCAAGAGATTTAGATTGCTTTCTGCCATTCTCATCAACAACGAATCCATGAGTAAGGACTGCTTTATAAGGAGCTCTTCTATTCATAGCAATGCTTGTAAGAAGTGAAGATTGAAACCATCCTCTATGCTGATCTGATCCTTCAAGATAAAGATCTGCAACGATCCCTTTGCTGAATCTTTGTTCAGAAACGGCAAAATGTGTAATTCCTGAATCAAACCAGACATCCAGTGAATCTTGAACTTTGGTATACAAGTCAGCATCATCTATAAAATCTTTAAGATCTAAAGAATCCCAACAAGATATTCCATCTTTTTCTATAGAGTCAGCAAACTTTTTAAATAAATCACTTTGTTCAGGATGAATTTCTCCAGTTTCTTTATTTATAACTAAGGTTATTGGAACTCCCCAATTTCTTTGTCTGGAAATACACCAATCTGGCCTATCTTTTAACATACCTTCAATTCGTTGAAGCCCCCATGAAGGCTCCCATTTAACACTTTCAATACTATTGAGGGCTTCAGTTAACAGCCCTGATTTGTTCATGGAAATAAACCATTGGGCTGTTGATGTAAAAATTAGAGGTGATTTATGTCTCCAGCAATGAGGATAGGAATGTTTATAGTCTTCACAGTTTATTAAAGCATTGCTATCAGTTAATTTATCTATCACTAAAGGATCGGCTTTAAAAGCTGGCATGCCAGCAATAAAATCAAATTCTTCCTTAAAAAGACCCTTACTATTAAGTGCTTTAAAAGTTTCTATATTATTTTTTTTACATATAAAGTAATCATCCAATCCATGAGCCGGCGCTGTATGAACACACCCTGTTCCAGCTTCAGTGGTTACATGGTCAGCATGCAAAAGTACAGAAGGTCTGTCTATAAAAGGATGGTGAAGTAAAATATCTTTTAAATTTTTTCCAAGAGTTTTTGAGATAACTTTGATAGAAGACCCCCATCTCTCTTTACAAGATTCCTGCATTGCGTCAGCTATAACAAAATATGACTCATTTAATTTAACAAGAGCATATTCAAGCTCAGGATTTATGCAAACTGCAACATTTGAAGGAATTGTCCATGGAGTTGTTGTCCATATAGCAAATGATATTGATTCTGAAATATCTACATCAAAAGCACTTAAGACCTTATCTATACTCTCTTGCGCAACTGAGAAAGCAACGTCTATAGACTTAGAAACTTTATCTTGATATTCGACCTCTGCTTCAGCTAAGGCTGATCCACAATCCTGACACCAATGAACTGGTTTTTCACCTCTCTCAAGATGCCCTCCTTCAAAAATTCTGCCAAGAGCCCTAACTGCATTAGCTTCAAATGATGAATCTAAACTTTTGTATGGATTGTCCCATTCTCCTAGAACACCCAATCTTATAAAATCACTTCTTTGGCTATCGATTTGAGTTAAGGCATATTCTTTACATGCCTCTTGGAATTGTTTTTTATCTTGGACTAACTCACTTCTTTTTCCATACTTCTTTTCAATATTTAGTTCTATAGGCAAACCATGGCAATCCCATCCAGGCACATACGGAGCATCCATACCAAGAAGTGTTTTAGATTTTATAGTTATATCTTTAAGAATTTTATTTACTGAATGACCTAAGTGAATAGCTCCATTGGCATAAGGTGGACCATCATGAAGAATGAACTGTTGATTGCCAGTGTTTTTATCTCTAATCTTTTTATATAAATCTATTTGCTCCCAAAATTCGAGGATTTCAGGTTCTTTCCTGGGAAGTCCTGCTTTCATAGATAGTTCTGTTTCTGGGAGATTAAGGGTATCCCTATAATTGATTGTCATATTAGTCTTCTAAAATTTTGTTTGCTAAAAGTATGTCTTCTTTAATCTGCAATTTTAACATGTCTAAATTGTTAAATTTCTTTTCATCACGTATTTTATCTATAAACTCAACCTCTAATCTGTTTGAATAGATGTCATCATTAAAATTAAATAGATGTACCTCTAGAACAGGCATGGTACCCCCAACAGTTGGACGAGTTCCCATGTTTGCTATACCTTTAAGGCTTTTGCCATTTAGTTTGCATTTGACTGCGTAAACCCCTGAAATAGGCAATTTTTGTTTTGGCAACCAAATATTAGCTGTTGGTATATTGATTGTTCTCCCTAAATGTTGCCCATGGACAACCTTTCCTGAAAAAGTATAAGGTCTTCCAAGAAGATTTTTTGCCAAATCAAAGTCATTATCTAACAATGCGTCCCTGATCCTTGTGCTGCTTACTCTTTTTTCTAAATATTTATATGTATCTGTATTGCTAACCTTTACATTATTTTGATTCCCCCAAGATTTAAGCAGTTCAAAATCTCCAGCTCTATTAATGCCAAATCTGAAATCATCTCCTACGGTTAATGCACTCAAACCAACAGAGTCCAATATTTCAGATATAAATAATTCAGGCGTCATGGTTCTCAATGAATTATTAAATTTCAAGAAAAAAGCAAAGTCTATTCCAAATTCGTCTAATAATTCATATTTATTTCTCCACGGACAGATCCGTGGCGGGGAGATAAAACCAGATTCTTCTTTTGCTGCAAAATATTCTGAAGCATGAGGTTCTGTAAAAAAAACAATAGTCTTTGCTCCAGAACTTGAAGCAGTTTTTTTAATTTTTGATAAGATAGTTTGATGCCCTTTGTGAAGGCCATCAAAATTACCTATTGTTCCGTGTAATGAAGAATTGTTAGGATGTCTGGCCTTAAACAACTCTAGGTTATGCTGTCCTCTTATTAAATACATTGTTAATCAAATATTTCCTTTAAAGATTTACCATAAATTATTCTTGCAGTTCCGAAGTAAATAGCAATCGATATTAAAACCTTAGCTAGCAGTAAAAAGATCTTTTGTATTTGATTTAAATCAATGAAATTAATTAATTGAGATGAGTGATATAAAAATATTATTAATATAATAGATGAGAACAAGATTGAAGAATTAAATTTATTGAAAGGATTTTTTAATAAAATAATTCCTTGCTTCAAAAGAATGATTTCTAAAATAATTACGCTAACCAGAGCCGATATAGAGCTTCCCACAGCTATGCCAACATGACCGTAGCCAAATCTAAAAGCTAAAATGTAATTAAGACTAGCATTAAGGAATAGAGATAATAACGCTACATACATCGGTGTTTTTGTATCTTTTCTAGAAAAAAAAGCTGGGGTCAAAACCTTCATCAACATAAAAAATGGAAGGCCAAATGAGAACGCAATTAAACTATACGATGCTTGATTAACATCGTTTATTGTAAATTCACCCCTAAGAAATATAGTACTTAACAACTCAGTGGAGCAAAATACTAAGCCCAAAAAAGATGGAATCCCAATGAATAGAACAAATCTTTGACCTTTTTTAACTCTATTAATGAATTCAGCCATATTATTTGAAAGATCTATTTTAGATAACGCTGGTAATAAAACTGTTCCTATTGCTATAGCAAAAATTCCCATTGGGAACTGAATCAATCTATCAGAAACATAAAGCCAAGTAGGACTCCCTGTTTGAAGCAAGGAAGCAAAAATAGTGTCAACTAAGAGATTGATTTGTATTATTCCACCAGCAAGAATGGCAGGTATCATTAATTTAAATACTCTAATTGTCCCTTTATTAGAGAAATCTATTTTAGGTATTGGAAGTCTGTTTATCTGTTTTAAAGGAATAAACTGAATTATTAATTGCATGAATCCAGCTATTAATACTCCCCAGGCCAAAACATATATTGGTAATTCATATTTTGGGGCAATTAATACAGCTGCGATTATGAGACAAGAATTAAAAATTAAAGGCGTTGAAGCCGGTAATGAAAACCTATCATGAGTATTTTGAATACCTCCAGCAAAGGCAACAAGTGATATTAATGCAAGGTATGGAAACATAATTCTAAGAACATCGATTGCGATATCTCTTTTGTACTCATCTATATAAAACCCAGGAGCAAAAATTAATATAAATACAGGAGTTATCAATAAAACAAGTAATGTAAATACAAAAAGGATGCTTAGGAAAGTGCCTGCCAATGCATTGATAAACTCTTTAGTATCTTTTTCATTGTTAGCTCTTTCAAAGTCACTATAAATTGGAATAAATGCCTGATTAAAAGCACCTTCTGCAAAGAATCTTCTGAATAGATTCGGTATCTTAAGTGTTACAACAAAAATATCATGAAAAGCAGACGCACCAAGAAGACTTGTCGTTGCAATGTCTCTAAACAGACCAAACACTCTAGATAATCCTGTCCAGCCAGCAACTTTCTTTAAAGCGAGAAGTATCCTTGAATTTTCATTAACCCTTTTACTATTCATTTTTAGGTTTCAAAATCTATTGATGCTGAATTAATACAATACCTTAAACCTGTTGGTTGAGGTCCATCATTGAAAACATGGCCTAAATGAGCATCGCATTTAGAGCATTTCACCTCTATTCTTGTCATGCCAAATGATGAGTCATCAACTTCTGATATAGCGCTATCAACAGCAGGAAGAAAAAAGCTTGGCCAACCACAACCTGCATCAAACTTAGTATCAGATTTAAATAATAATTCATTACAACATATACAGTTATAAGAACCTTTTTCATCAAAATCCCAGTACTTACCAGTAAATGGTTTTTCAGTAGCTGATTCTCTGGTTACTCTATAACTTTCATCAGATAGAAGAGATTTCCATTGATCTGCAGATTTATTATGGTCAGACATCCGTTAATTGTAATGAACAACTATCCAGATAGGTAGACTTATATGCTTAAGACTTTAAAGGGACTTGTTATCTTTTAAAATAATTGAGTTGGAATTAGCTGCATATTCAAAGAAGTCATTTAGTAAAATTTCAGAAGGGTAATAAATTCTTCTTCTTTTATCTACTGTGGAGGATTCTTCAATAATAAAACCTAGCTGAACTGCTTGCTTTAAAACTTGAAGCCTTTTTATTCTAGATGCAAATTTTTGAGGAACTAAAGAGATGGCATATTCTTGAGAGATTTCGTTATTCTCAAGAAACTCACTCATAAAGCTCATTAAAAAATAAAATCTATAAGTATCAGACTGAAAGAAATTAAGTGAGTCTGGATTATTAGGATTTTTTAATGTTGCCTGCAACACCCTATTAATCATTTGTTTAGCGTTTTTTAAAGTTTTTTGATCTATTTTAGATACATTCATTTCAAGCACTCCCATCTGATGTTAGTTAGTATTTTTTCAAATCTAATAAATAATATTGTGTGCGGAATATATATCTATAAACAGTATTAATTATAAGATATAAGAATAATGTATGTAAATACTATACATATAAAAAAGTTAAAAAAAATATTTTTTATGGAGTGATGTCTGTCCTTTTCACGTGACCTGATCTAGATTTCTTAAAAATCCTTGCAGGTATATCTTCTTGAAAGCCTTGGCAAGCCTTTTTAAACTTTTCCGATTCTCTAAAAATATTAAAAGAATCTTTATAGTTTCTTAACTCCTTTGGATAGTCTTCAATGGAATTTATTGCGAAATAGTCATTTAAAATAACTTTATTACTTGTCTCTTTAACAGCGGTAAGGTTTAAATATTTGAATAGCTGGTAAAAAAGTTGAACGGTTCCATTTATCTTTCCTTCGCAACTATGACCAGCGATATGGGGTGTAGAGATCAGTGAAAAGTCAATAACTTTCTTAGACGGGCTTGGTTCATTGTTCCAAACATCGCCTATAAATAGTAATTCATTAGATTCTAATAATGCCCTCTCATCTATTATTTCACCTCTAGAGGAATTGATTAAAATTTTACCTTTAAAATCTTTTAAGAAATCATCATTAATAATATTTCGTGTTGGAAATTTTCCAATATCTGTAAGTGGGACATGCATAGAAACTAATTTACAATTTTTTACTTTTTCAATGCTTGTTAAAAAATTCATATTGAGAAAAGGGTCATAGGCATAGTTGGTAATTTGTAAAGCATTAAGTGCGTGTCTTAGCTTAGAGCCAACATGTCCGCACCCAAAAATACCCACACTATCATCTTTACTAAACAAATTATTATCTACTAAAAAAGCAACTGATGACAAAACATAATGAACAACTGATGAAGAATTGCAACCTGGTGAATAAAACCATTTAATTTTTTGCTCATCAAGATATTTAGTATTTAAATGATCTGAGCCAGCTGTTGCTGAGCCTACTAGCTTAATTCTTGTATTTTTAAGCAATCTTTCATTAACTTTAGTAGTTGCCCTAACAAATAAGATCTCAGCATCCTTTATTAAATTATTTGTAATTTCTTCCGAGTCTAAATAAATGAATTTCAAGCCATCTAAGCCTTCTAAATGTCTTGTTGCTTCATGAAATTTTTTTATGCCGTTATCAACAATAATAATCATTTCTAATGAGAGTTATTAGGCATTATTAAGCTTTTAATCCAATCAAGTAATGTATTATTTTTTAATGAATGCTGATCCAATAAATCAAAATCTTTTGCAAGCTTGACTGGATCTTTTAGGAACTCAGCTCTTGTATTGAATCTCTTGTCTTCTAAAGATTTTACTAGCTTTGCTGGATTTCCTGCAAAAATAGAATTAGGTGGCACGTCTTTAGTTACTACTGCTCCCGCACCAATAATGCTATTTTTGCCAATAGTAACTCCTTTGCAGATAATTGCACTATCTCCAATCCATACATTATCTTCAAAGACCACTGGTTTAGTTTCTCCTACTGGTTGAGCTCTATCATAAATACCGTGCCAGTCAGCATCAGAAATATATACACCATGAGCTATCATACAAGCATCACCAATAACGATACTTTCAGCTGCCATAATTCTAACTCCAGGAGTTATAAGACAATATTTTCCTATTTTTATTTTGCCGTTATAGTCCCCAATATTCCAGGAAGTGAATTGGATATTGGCATCCCTTGCCCCAATAAGTGTGGGAAAATCATCTATAAAAATATTTCCGCCAAAAACATTTATATAGCTTGGCTTAAAGTAAACACCGCCCTTTCCAAGATATAAAAATTGTGGTTTCAGGAACTGCCTTACATAGATTCTAATAATCTTTGTAGATATCTTTTTTAACCAATACGGTCTGTTATCTTTTCTGATGATAATCTCCTAGTTAAGTTATTTTAATATGATAAAGTAGCGAAAAAATGATTTAGTAAATTAAATTGATAAATAAGTATATTATAGAGTTCAAGCAACTTATTAAGATAGGTGTTCCTATATTTGGGTCACAACTATCTTATATGTTGATGGGGGTAACAGATACAATTGTTGCTGGAAGAGCAAGTTCTGCCGATCTGGCTGGTCTTGCAGTTGGTACTGCCTTTGCTACAACTATCTGGATGTTTTTTTCAGGTGTTATTTTTTCAGTAACTCCAATTGTTGCTCAATTATACGGAGCCAAAAAATTTACAGAAATAGGTCAAAAAATTAGAGAAATTCTATGGATTGCTTTATTTTTAGGGGTTCTTATATTCCTTTTATTTATGAATATGGGGTTAATTTTAAACCTCTTTCCTATTGATAATAATATTACTGATATTTCTATAAAGTATCTTAAAGCAGTCGCAATTGGTGCTTTTTTTATAACTATATTTACCTGTCTCAGATGTTATAGCGAAGGCATGACACTTGCAAAACCAGTTTTTTACATAGCATTTATTGGAATGCTTATAAATATCCCCTTAGATTTAATGTTTGTATATGGTTATTACGGAGCTCCTAAGTTGGGTGGCGTTGGCTGCGGAATTGCAACTTCTATAGTGAATTTCTTAATGATGATTGCCTTAATTTTTTATATAGCTTGTTCAAAAAAATATAAAAAAACTGAGCCCTTCTCAAAATTTTCTTGGCCATCTCACTCTACCAATAGAGAGGTTTTCAAATTAGGTTTTCCTATAGGTCTTGGAATTTCAATTGAGCTGAGTATGTTTTCTGGGGCTGCTGTAATTCTAGGAATTCTTGGCGAAACAGTTGTGGCTAGCCATTCGATTGCTATTAATATTGCTAGTGTATTTTTTATGGTGCCTTTGTCTATTGGTCTTGCAGCTGCAACAAGGGTTGGCAATCTTATAGGGGAAGAAAATTTAAGGCAGGCAAAAGTATCTTCTTACTCAACAATCTATATGTGTATGTTTGCTGCGTTAATAAATAGCATTATTATTTTACTCTTTAGAGATTTTATTGTGGGCATCTATACAACAGATATATTGGTGCTCGAATTGGCAACTAGCTTGTTAATTTTTGCTGCAATTTTTCAATTACCAGATGGTATACAGATGGGTGCTCTTGGAAGTTTAAGAGGATATAAAGATACTTTCATTCCAATGATTCTGTTATTTATATCTTATTGGATATTTGCAATGCCAATAGGATATTTTTTAACGAATACGGGATTCACTGAACCTCTTGGCGCGTCTGGAATGTGGTACGGAATGATAATAGGTCTTTCTATTTTCTCATTGCTCTCTATATCAAGACTTAATTGGGTAATTAAAAGAACTCTAAGATCATTTACTTAGATAATACTTCTGAAACTTTAGATCCAATTTCAACAAGATTATCTGCTACATGAACGCCACACTCTTTTAGTTTTTTAATCTTATCCGCTGCGGTACCCTTGCCGCCTGCAATAATTGCTCCAGCATGCCCCATTCTTTTTCCAGCAGGAGCAGTCTGTCCTGCAATATAAGAAATGACTGGTTTAGTGACATTATCTCTAATATATTCTGCTGCATCTTCTTCAGCAGTTCCGCCTATTTCTCCAACCATAACAATAGCTTTAGTTTGTGGATCATCCTGAAAAAGTTTTAAGATATCAATAAATGAAGATCCTGGGATTGGGTCACCACCAATACCAACACAGCTACTTTGACCTAACCCAAGATCAGTGGTTTGTTTTACGGCTTCATAGGTCAATGTTCCTGATCTTGAAATGATTCCTATAGACCCTGGCATATGAATGCTTGCCGGCATAATGCCTAGTTTTGCATCACCAGGAGTAATAACGCCAGGACAATTTGGGCCAATTAATGTCACCCCAAGCTCATCAACTCTTTTTTTAACATCAAGCATATCAAGAGTTGGAACTCCTTCTGTGATGCATATAATTAATTCTATTCCAGATTCAGCGGCTTCT
>MDSY01143645.1_pt1 | contig 13954 bp, 18 predicted proteins | sample 811131 | NCBI WGS metagenome assembly MDSY01 (sample SAMN05326643, study PRJNA326480) | marine metagenome | isolation source: seawater | place: Atlantic Ocean: South West | collected 2010 | reverse complement strand
TCAGTGACAAAGCCTGTTGGTACTGTGATTGTTTCAGTTTTGTTTGTTTCTCTCTTTACTTTTATACCTACATCGGTGAGTGCTTTCACTTCATCGGCTAATAGATCTTTTGTGGTGTAAGATAGGTCTCTCCCTAAAATCCATTGTTTAGGTGGATTAAATTCAGCCATTATCCTTGCGTTGTAATATCCCATACTGATATTTAACCAAATAGTATCAGTTTTACCATAGACAAATGCTTTAATTGTGTTAAACTTGTATTAAATACTCATGATGCAGAAAAAAACACGCAGTATACTAGAAGAACTATCCAATGTTAGGTTCGATAAGGAGCCTGAAAACTTTGTGGAGCATAGAGCTTCACATATAATTGATTCCGCAATAAATCTTGTTAATTACATCAGAGAAAATTTTGACCCTCAAACAGCATATCAGCTAGAAAAAAAGTTTAATTCTGCAATCAAGAACTTGGATAGAAATAAGTTTTATAAAGGTGTAAGCAGGATCAAGGAACTCAAAGAAGTTAAAAAATCCTTTACGCTCAAAGAAGGCGATTTCAAAGAAGAGGATTAAAATGTTAATTGAAGATGTTTTAAATGAGTTCAAGAGAACACACCTTGAACATATCGAAGATATAGTATTAACAGATGGCTTCCAAGGTGGCCAAGCAGTCGTCAACTATTACAGAGGACTATTGGTAACTTTGCAAGGCACTTCTTCAGAACCGGTGCAGGTATCAGTCAAGTGGGATGGTGCTCCTGCGGTAGTCTGTGGAACCAACCCAGACAATGGACAATTTTTTGTAGGAACCAAATCTGTATTTGCAAAAACACCAAAAATCAATTACACAAAGAATGATATAGCGGAAAATCACGGCACAGACGACCTTGGCAAAAAACTTTTGAAGTGCCTGGTTCATCTTAAAAAATTAAACATACCAGGAGTGGTGCAGGGCGATTTATTGTTTACCGATGATGATATCTCCACAAGGCCTATCAACGGCAAGTCTCACTTTGTATTCACCCCAAACACAATTACATACGCGGTGGAGCAAGGAACAGACATAGGCAAACAAATCGAAGCGGCCAAAGTTGGAATAATATTCCACACATCTTATTCTGGTGACAAGCTGGCGGACATGGATGCTTCAGCCGGCGTTGACATACAAGGCTTCAGTAAATCTCCAGATGTATTTTTTGACAATGCAACATATAAGGATGTAAGTGGATCGGCAAAATTTACAAAAGATGAAACAGCAAGTTTCATGCAACAAATTGATACACTAGAAAACTTACTAAATGCTGTCCCTCGAAACATAAGCGATATGTTTAAAGGCAATCAAGATTTTGTTCCTTTCTTCCAAATGTATATTAATGATCAAGTCAAGCAAGGCAAGATACCAACAAACGCCAATGCTTTTATAAAAGGATTTCAAATTTTCTACAATGATAGACTGAAAAAACAAATAGCAGGACTTAAAGCACAAAAGGCAATAGACCTGAGGAAGAGTAAATTACAAGATATGCCTGTGTTCCTTAACAGGTTAAGAAGGCCTTTACAAGCCATGCTTTCATTTTACAAGCAGACACAACAAATGAAAATGTTCATATTGAAAAAAATGAATCAGGCAATGCAAATAGGATCATTTCAACAGACCGACAGTGGACTTGAAGTAACTGAACCTGAAGGCTTTGTTGCTGTTGATAAACAAGGCGGCGCTGTTAAACTTGTCGATAGATTAGGATTTAGTAGACGTAACCTTACTGCCATCAAAAAATTTCAGCCAAAGTAATAGTTCACCATCTATAGCACGGCCTAACATCAATCGACTCCAAAAGTTTTTGAAGTTGTGTTCTCGAACATCCTTAGTTTTATCATAAAGATCTTTGTCGTTCATGCTTATCGCTTTCTTCACACTAGAAATAATCTCTTCTATCCTTTTGCTATCGTTACGAACTTTGTCATAGGTCTCATCGATGACACCATCAAAAGTTTTAAAACCTAGTTCGTGCAAAGTTCTAAGATAGTTAGGTCCCGCATGGACTATAAAAGGATGTTTCATCAAAATAGGTTTCCATATCTTCTCAGTTAGAAAAGGACGATCACAAATATTTGTTTCGCTGACCAAAGATAGTTTGGTTGCACTGTAAGGCTTATCGTATATTTCTTCGTCCATGCCCTGCGATGGATATGGATGTTTTTTATCCAACCATGGAAATTCATAATCTTTGTTAAGATCAAAAGGTTCAGTAGGATGTTGCACAAAACTACATAATGAATTGTCCAAAAGTTTTTCATTTAGCATTTTGTTGTAAAGTTCTATTCTGTGTGGCCTAGGCACTTTGTTCAAGTATAGTAGATCGTACTTCTTGGCTTCGTGGATCGCAGGCTTGATTGTTTTAAAATGTTTTATTGCCATGTAATACCACAACCAAGTTACTCCTCCAAACCAATGATAATGTTTTGTATCAGGTAAGGGAAAATATTCACTTTGGTTTTCTGTAAAATTTTGTTTGGACTCCCATGGAGTTGCAAAGATAAAAACAAATCCTTTTTTGTTGAGTATCTCTACTCTTCTTTTCAATTCTCTACTGAACTCATCATTTGCTTTGAGTCTATTATTTTGTGGCCTAACGTCTATTATGGCAAATCTTCTATCAAAGTTTTCCAATTGATAATTGTGTAGGGTGTAATACTCACCTGTCATTGTCCATTGTTGGTCTTGAATTGTATTGAAATTTATGTAGCCCTCGAACGTTTGATGAGCACCAGATTTCATCAAGTCAGTTAAAACAAAATTGCGTTGTGCCATACGGTAAATATTATTATGTTAACCCCTTTCTTACAGTATGTAGCCGAGGCTAGAATAGTTAGAAGACAAGATGACTTGTCACGATACACTTATCAGGAAATAGAAGAAAGAGTCTATCTTTCTCTGTTGGCTTTGACACTTCTCAACAAGTTTGGGTCCAGCAAAGCATTCGCAAAGCAATATGCCAACACCACTTTGACATATGGCTCATTTGATAGGGTGCGTTCAACGGCCAATGACCTTCATAATATGTTGTCTGTGCTTGATGGTAACGAAGATATACTTGACAAACTATCCAACAAAAAACAAGCCAGAGCCATAAGGCAAAGGCATCCATTACCAACCTTGGCCTTAAAGAGATATCTAAGAACATTCAAAGATGGATATCAATTTTTGACCCAACTAGAAAGATCCATTGGCATCAGAGATACCGACTACAAAAACTTAAGAACAGCAATAACAGACTTTGCAAATTTGGATCAAAGAAGACGCAAGGTGACCGTAACAAGATTGTTGCAGGCCTTAAGAGCCAAACTAGGAGGCACTGATATACTACGACAGGTTGAAGCTCTTTCAGGACAGCAAGATTTTGAATTAGACAATGTTGTTGACGCCGAAAGGACAGCTGGATCTGTTCCAATGTCTCCGGATGAACTTAATGCATATAGGATATTAGTTGGACCAACTAATCTTAGACGAGCCAAAATTGCAGTTGATATGGCTAAACAGGGCAAAGGCCTTCCGGGTCCGATAGCGGCGAGTTATTATCCTATAATGAGTATGATTGATGATATTGCCAAAGGTGGATTCACTTTTGTGAGACTTTTACAATCCATTGCCGACCGTGCCAGAAAAAGCAAAAGATAAAAAATTTTATAGCCGTAAAGGAAAACTTAGTGATGTAACTATCAACACTGAGTCTGCGGAAGTAGTTAAGCACTTTGTAAGAACATATTCATTAAAGAAAAAAAGGAATCAAATCAAATCACGTGGTAGTGTTTATCATTCCTTCTATAGGGAACTGGAGTGTTTGAAGCGTCTCCAAGGTCATGAAAACTTTCCACAATTGATTGATTATGACGAGGATCAAATGTGGATAAAGATGTCATACTGTGGTGAACCTTATCCTGCACATATACTTCAAAATAATAAACGATTGGTACCACAGGTTGATAAAATTGTTTCTGTGCTGGAGCAACAAAAAATACTGTATCCATACGAAAGAATACTATCTCACAGGAAGGATATCACAGCAGAATTTCCTGTTCATAATTTACACTACAAAGATGGAACAATCTATCTCATAGACTTTGAAATGTCCTTGCCACTGGATAGCGGCTATGCAGATTACTTTGGAAACAGATTTACTAAGATGTTTGATCGATATGATAATAATGTTTTTAGAGAATTATTACATAGGGTAGTTTATCCAGGCAAGACAGCCGAAGTGCCTGACGATGAGCTAGAAGCCAAATGGGTTGGATATGAAAGCAGTATTAGTAATAGTGTCACAGACCGTATAGAAAAGTTTCAACTTAAAAAGTTTGGCGGGGATGGCAGAACCTTGTTGGACATTGGCGCCGGCAAAGGTGAATTTATTAAAACACTATCAGATTACTTTAGTGAGGTCACAGCGGTTGAGCCGTTTATATCTAGACCAACTGAGTTGCCAAGTAATGTCAAATGGCATAGTAGCGGCTACAAAAAATTTGTTGATGAAAACACACAACAGTACGATTTGGTCTTGTGTTTGTGTACCAGTTTACAAATAGCTGATATAGATGGGTATGATGAAGACTCGTTGGCCAAGACTCTAAGCAAGTTGGTTAATCCAGATGGTGTATTGGTTCTCGAAACAACTAAACAAGTTAAGTTCGATACCTATCGCACTCATGTGCAAGATATGGTAGGATATCTCAAGCGATTCCTGGGCAGACCGATTGAAGTTGGCAATGTTGCCAAAAAGGGTGGCAGGATGTACTATGTGTACAAAAAAACACGCTAAATCATTATATTATAGCAGAATTTACCAACCTTTACCATAAATAGATGCAACGTGTCACCTGAGCGGTGACTCGGCAATTTAACCAGAACAAGGAGGAGTTAAAATGCCAATAGCAACAAACAACAACAATCTAGGGACTACAATTGGTAACCTTTATACCGGTAATGGTATGGAAGTTCAGTACTTTACTGTCGTAGTAAAAGACAGTTCAGCAACTGCAATTGACCTTAGAGTTCACGATGACAGTGATGGCAAGTTCCATAAAGACGGTTTGTTAGACAGAGTCTTACAAAAGTGTCAAATGAGAGGAACGGTTGTACATTTCAACGTGAAAAACGATAACAGTGGAACTGTCACAGTAGGTATGGAAGGTCAATTCGGAACGGCGACCAACCTTGCATCTGAATTTGACAATTCCGATGGATCAAGTAACTTGTCTGTGAAATACAGAAACACTGCATCTTCTACAACAGAAGACGGTGTGGGCGATATCGCAGGAACAACTGTTACCGCTGATACATTAGTATAATAGAGGAGAACCAAACAATGGCTTTTGACGGAACATTATCAGCAGGCGGTCCAGGTAACTTCAGATCACCAAATCTTGCAACTGAGCACGATGGTGTAGAGGTTGACTTCATCACTGTTGACTACATTAGTGCGATGAATTCAGAGGTAACTTTTCCTCTAGCATCGGCAAACACAGCTGGTCTTCAACTTTCCATGGAAGCAATCCAGAACCAAGGTGTTAACATCTTAGGTAAAGGCGTGCTATCTAACTCAAACACTGAGCAAACATACATGGTAAGAAGAGACTCGTTGGATACAATATCAAGCACCACAACTGTGGCGGCCATCCAAGCGGCGGTTAGAGCACTTAACAGTAACTCTAAAATCACGCAAACTATATCATCTGCGACAGCGGCTGATAGAGACATGGGTGACACTTCAGTAGGAGCATAATCATAGGAGGGTAAACAATGCCAGCGACAAGTAACAACACAGGTATTATGTCTAGAAGACAGTCCTTCATAGGTAAAGGTTTGACCTTTATTGAAGTAATTTTCGACAAGGAAATTTCTGCAACTGCTACTACACCAGACACTAAAGACTCAACTTTCCAAAAAGTTAGAGACGCAGTGTTGAACGGCGTAGTATCAGGCACTACTCTGTTGGCTCAGAACTACAGATTAGCGGCTAAGGCAACCGACAATGATGCAAGTGAGGCAACATCTATTGATGCTGACGACTCAATTGATTCTTATCAATTCATAGTTGAAGGCTCACCAGATGCAATCCAAACAGCTGACAGCACCGGATCACCAAACGCAGGTGTGGCGGTAGCTACTCAAACGGCTGACGACTCAGCAACTTTAATTTCAAGTGCTGAAGCGGATCTAGAAACAGATATTCTCGCAAGAATAGATGTTAACGATTCTGCAGGCGGTGTGCAATGTAAAATTAGATTTTTACCAGCAGACGGCGTAGGCAGTTCAGGCGGAGACGCAGTATTTGGAATGTTTGATCAAAGAGGTGATGCATAATCACTTGTAGTTGTATCAACTAGCAATTACCAAAAAGGGCGGATTATTTTTATAGTTCGCCCTTTTTCATTTTGTAAATACGAAAAATGAAAAAAATCAAAGCACAAAACAAATTCGAAAATTATCAAACAATAGAGATGCCCATCGAGGCATTGGTGCCTGCATCATATTACGACGTCATTCCAGATGAAGATAAAATTAGGCCCGATCTAGAAAAAGGTATCCTACAGTACCCATTACTTTGCTATCAAACAGATCAAAAATACTGGAAGGAAAATCATCTACGTTTATATCATAGTGGCAATCCACAACTGCCAGAACAGGCCCCTGAGACCGAAGTGGATGTAACAAAGCAAGGACGCCCATACCGTGAAAGAAAAATACACGTTGTATGGTCGGGCAGGCAGAGATATCAGATACTAAAGGAGCAGGGTTACACTCATGTTGATGTCATAGTGGAGTCGGTGTTCCACAAAATGGTAGATGCCGCACAGAAGTTTAGAAAGTTTAATAAAGAGAACGTATAATGCCAACCTATTGTGCTCACACACTTGTCGACATTACCGAAAACGGCGTGTTGTTCAACAAGTTTCCATTCAAAACTAAAAGTGGTGAAGTGATACACGATAAAGAAAGTTTCTATGTTGCCAAAAATCAACAAGCAAATTTCACCACTTTGGTTCAAACACTTCAGCTAAGGTCGAACATAGTTTGGGAGGTACCACCTATTAGGCAACATGATAATATTGTAAACATGAAGTTTGGAGATGCTTACGAAGGCAAACATTATGTATGGAACTTTATCTGGCAGGTTGAAGCCACGGATTTGTACAGCAATGAACAGGACAAATATGGAATGTTGCATGATGACTTTGATATGATTCCAATACTAAATTTTTGTAAGGAGACTGCAACTTTTCCTAACAGTGCCTTTATAACAAAAGATACAAAGTTTAAAAACACCTACTTTTCCTTTATTCCAGAACAAAATAAATAACAATGATTAAGGCAAAAACACAGGCTAACATAGGCAATGACTCAGGCACAGTTCCAGGCAATATACCAACATCTATACGATGTAAAAAAGGAATTAATAATGAGTAAGACCGAGTTAGAAAAACAAAATTTAGAAGCACACGTTGACCTATGTGCTGAACGTTATAAAGGTCTACATGACAGACTATCTGCCATTGAATATCGTCTAGGCAAAATGAATGAGGAAATGACTGCCGGACAAAAAAGCACATCAAAAACTTTAATAGCAACTGCGGGCACAGTTGTTGCTGGATTACTTTCCACTATTGTTGTAGTTTTAATGAAACTACCTGGCTAAAAATAAATGAAAGCACTAATAACTCGCGGGGTGCGAGTGCAAGTTACCAAGCAAGAATATGATCTTCTACAAAAATTGGAAGATAAAATGCCATTTCTTGGTAATTCACTTAACGCAGAGGATGAAGTAGTAGCAAAAAGGCTAGCCGACAAAACCATATTAGTACGCAAGAAACTAACAACAACCACACAATATAATTTAAATAAGAACGTTCGGTTCTTATATGAGTAGGATAGAGTTACAGAAGCAAATACAAGATTACAATCTGTCGGGCAAATTAAAACAACTTGCAGACAAAGATGCTCAGCGAAGACCGTTCCGCCATTTACCCAAACAATTTTCAAAGGGCATATTGATTGGCAACATTGCCATAGTGCCACGTAAAAGCACAGAGACAAGATATGTCTATGTTATCGCTGATATGCTTGAAGCAAAGATACTCTATGATGATGTTAATCTCAAACAGACTGCAATTATGATAGCTCACCATTTAGCTGAAAACAATAATGTTCCGGCGGACATCCTTGATGCAGATGTTAGATTTGCATCAGCTGTTTTTGACATTATAAATGCTAAAAGACACTACCGTATGGCTGAAAAGGAAAAGGACGATGGGCAGATGTTTATATACGAAAACAAATTCGTAATAGCCAATGAAAAGGCCGACAACTGCAAAATGGAGATACAGCAAAAATTTAACAACCTGTTCAGTTAAATAGTTGCTAAATATAACATATGGAAACATTTGAACTCACAAGACCAGTTGATACAGCATCTTTACTCAAACAATTTGAATCAAGATTTGGCCAAACTATGAATTTGGATGGGCTTAGTCAAGAGCAACTTGAAGACTTAGCCAACAATGTTAGAACTAAAATACACACTATCACTGATAATTTACATTTTGGCAAGGAGCTGAATGATAACGAATATCAAAAAAGTCAAATGATGCTTGACATATTAAACCAAGCCATCAAAGAATATGGTGGAATGACTATGGATCCTACAGCACGAACAGCCAGCCAGGCAATCAGTGCCAAAGGCAAACTAGAAAAAGGTCAAGCACTGACGCCAGATGAAAGAAAAACAATAGCAAAAGTTTTACCCAAAGAAGAAGTACAGGAAGGCGTTGAAGAACAATCAGAATTAATTTTAGCCGCCAAAGACATGATGGACAAGGTAACTGGATACCTAGAAGATATTGCTTCAATGAAAACTGAAGGAATGTTAGAACTAGCAGATAGAATAAGAGACGAAATGGGTGCTGAGAAGTCAGACGCTTTCATCCAAAAAATTCAACCAGCATTGGAACAGGCGGAGACTACTTTGGTGCAGACTAGAACCGATCTAGATGCAGGAGTGAGAATACTTACAGGCGAAGAAGCCCCAGCAGATCCAATGGGACTTGACACAATGAATCAAGACGATGATGTTGAAAAAATGTCAGAGCCAGAAGCAGATGAGTTCGGAGCCACTGACGCTGAAGCAGGCGGTGATAAACCAGAAGGCAGAGAACAAAGAGAAAGCCGAGAAAACTTCCAAGAATCAAATAGAATCATCACTAAATTAGCAGGGAGGTAACTCCATGCGTTTTGCTGAATTCCAAAACACAGATAAAGATTTAGAGTCCGCATTAGTTAACACTCTTACAAATATGCGTGGTGATGCCAATGATGACAAAGAGATAGCAACTGTGAGTATGGACGCACTACATCAGCTAATGACAAATTTAGGCTATCCAACTTTCAATTATGATCTATTCAAGAAAATTTACGACAATAGCAAAACATTAAAAAATATTGTAAATGACTTTGATAGAGAAAAAATTATAGTTAACACTGAAAAAGAAGCAGACAAAAATCCAGCCATGGATTTTGATAATCAAGGATCTACCGATACAGTTTCCAAAATGGCCAAGTCCGCTTTGAAAAGAAGACAGTAACTATCTTACACCACAGGTCATCCAACAAGTTTGTAATCTATCATCCATAGACTCCCCATGGATACCGCTTTGTAGCTTTCGGAAAAAGTCACCTTGTAAAATTTGTTCAAGCGTTGCATGATTTATGTTAACTGCTTTATGATCATCAATTATTTTTTTTGGTTCGTGCGTGTCTAAATCTCCAAGCCAACAACATGGGCTTACATAACCATTTGCCATAATGTATATTTCATAATTGTTGTTGTGGCAAGAGGCACAATTAATTTTGCCTGTTTCAAAAGTGTTATCAATTTTTATATTTTTGTCCAACTTTACATTGTCATTGTTTGTAAACAGAACTTTAGGTTGGACCGGTTTCTCAAGTTTGTATCCATCTAGTTGTATACTTTGTATGTCGCGATAGTTTCCTTCTGTATCGTAGTCAGTCCATCTTTCACTGAACCTGCTATGAAAGAATCTAAATCCTAACTGTTTTGATAATTGTTTTGCCTGTTCCTCTTCTTTTTGATTATGTTTGAATTTTAAAAACTGCCACCCAGCATAGCCGCCATTGTCGATATAGCTCTTAACGTTTTCCATTAATTTCTGCCATTTTACATTTCGTCTGTGTAAGTGATTACTATGTTCTAGACCATCTATTGCAAAAGTGACCATCACATCTAATTTGGCAAGCTCTGCCCAAAATTCTTTTGATCTTGTTCCGCCATTAGTGTGTAGTGTTAAATCACATGATGAATTGTGTTTTCTAAGCCATTCATATATTTCAAGACACTCAGGATTAGTGGCACCATCGCCATAAGTTCCGCAACTATAAAACTTTTTCAATTGTCCTACTATTTTTGTGCCAATCTTTGTTTGGAAAGTATCCAGAGATGTAAAGGCATTATTGACTTTGTCCTTTACAAGTTTCAAGTCCCAATCATATCTACTACACATAGGACAGGCCGCATTGCAGTAATTGGATAGTTCAGCATTTATGCTGTTAATATTGTCGATTGTTATAAACGCCATATTATAGTATAATTAGTGCAATATGAAAATACCTGAAGATGTCTTAAAAAGCAAAGGCATAACCTTTGTAGAAAAATTTAGTTACAAAGATCTGGCAAAGACTGCCAAAGATGGAAAGAGACACTACAAGACGCCCGATGGTAGAACCATTCCGAGTGTAACAACAGTACTAAGTTCAACAAAAGATATGACCCATTTACACGAGTGGAGGAAAAGGATAGGCCTGGCCAAGGCTCAACAAATTACAACTGAATCTGCTAACATAGGTACAGTGATGCACAAGAGTCTAGAAAAACACGTCAAGGGCGAAGCACGTAGGCCCGGAAGTAATTTAATACATCAGAAAGCACACAAAATGGCCAACATAATAATCGAACAAGGCTTGAATGATGTTAGTGAAGTTTGGGGTTCAGAAGTTTCATTGTTTTATCCTGAGTTGTATGCGGGCACAACTGATCTAGTGGGAGTATACAAAAATAAACCAGCCATCATGGACTTCAAGCAAAGTAGGAAACTTAAAAAGAAAGAATGGATAGAAGATTATTTTTTACAGTTGGTTGCTTATTCAGAGGCCCATAACAAAGTTCATGGCACAAAAATATCTAGCGGGCGGGTGTTTATATGCACACAAAACAACGAATATCAAACATTTGAAATCGATGACTACGAAAAGTGGCAGGGCAAATGGTACGCCAGATTAGAACAATATTACAAGTCTATCCTTTAATAAATAACAATTGAAATGGCAGTAGTACAGATATCTCGAATACAACACCGAAGAGGATTGGCAACAGATCTACCACAACTAGCGGCAGGAGAGCTAGGGTGGGTAGTTGACCAACAAAGATTATACATTGGAAACGGCAAAGTTTCTGATGGCGCACCTGCCGTAGGAAACACAGAGATAATAACCTCAGCTAGTTCTAGTTTCACAACAGCATTAAGTTATGTGTACAAAGGATACCTTGGTGACTCAACGCCGATAGTTACAGGAGCCTCTGGTGCCTTTACAAGAACTGCCCAACAAAAATTAGACGACTTTGTGTCTGTGAAAGACTTTGGAGCGTTAGGTGATGGTTCAACAAATGATACTGCGGCCATACAAAGAGCCCTCGATGAAGTTTATTGTGACACAGACAAAGACGACGAAAGAGCAAGAAGAATAATTTATTTTCCAGGTGGAGATTATAGAACAAACGCAAGTTTAAAGATTCCACCTTTTGCAAATTTAAAAGGAGAAGGACCTGGCAAAACTGTAATTGAACAGTCAGGTGGTAACGCTCCGGTGGCAGTGTTTCAAGACGATGAAAAACAAGTTTATGGATCGATAGGTGGAAGTTCAGCAACTACACCAACAAATATTAACATCGAAGGCATCACTTTTAAAAACGGTGAAGCCTATGGTGGTGTATCTATCGATAATGCTACAAACGTGAGATTCGAAAGATGTGAATTCAAAGGAACTTACGCAAGTGGTGGAGATGACAATACTAATTCAAAAGGAGTAACTGTAAGGTCTACAACAGCATTACCTTGCCAAGACATAGTTTTTGACGCTTGTTTATTCAGCAAGTACGCAAGGTTGGTTGATCTTTCACAGGACAGTACCAACGTAAAATTTGTTAACTGTGATTTCAAAACTTCAGTTTATGGAGTCATAATAGGTGACGAATTAGATTTATCTACAAGTGGTAGCACAGTAGGACCTAAGGACATTAAAATATCTAATAGCCAGTTTCAAGCAATTGGTAAAAATGGTATTTTAGTCAAAGCCGCAAGTTCTGCCGCTGATGGTACAGGTGGAGAAATAAGAAACATCGTAAGTTTTGCAAATTACTTTGCCCAAGATGTTGGCACAAATTTCGACACACCTGATTCTACAGTTGCAATAAGTCCAATCATACAATTTAATGTAGACGAATGCCAAAGTATTGCAGATTATTTTGATGGCACACAAAGAAGACATCATGAAATTAATCCAATTCCAGAAGTACAAGGAATCGGAGTTAACAAAAGACCAATAAGACAAGTTTCCTTAATAGACAATCAATCGGACGCCGCCTTACTCATACAACTGCCGGCACTTGCAGGTAAGAGTATTAAAATAGATTACAAAATGGAACGAAGCGGAAACCTTAGAACAGGTACCCTTTGCATAAGTGCATCAACCAGCGGAGTTGCCTATCACGATGACTTCGTGGAATCAGACGGAGATGTGGGAGTTACCCTTTCAGCAGTGCTTTCTAATCTTGACTCAACGGCTGGTAATGAAACGGTAGACGTAAAATATGTTACTACGGACGACAGTTCAGCAGTTACCATGGATTACGTGGTTACTGAAATGGTTTAACCATTAGTTGTAATAGCCTATAATTCTTCTAGACATAGTTTTTATCTTGTTTTATAATAGCACTTTACGATTAAAACAAATATGAAAGCACCAATGTCAGAATTAAAAACTCCAGTATATAAAAAAAATAAAATAAATACTGTTTTTCAAAATAACAAATTAAACGGAAACACAAATCTTATTATGCCATCTCTCAACACGTCGTCTATCCAAGTTCAAAAACGAGATGGAAGGAAAGAACTTTTAGATATCAATAAAATTCATTTCGTGGTTGAAGAAGCTTGTGATGGCTTGGCAGGTGTTAGTGCATCTCAAATTGAAATGAATGCAAACATCCAATTCTATGATGGCATCACAACAAAAGATATACAGAATGTTTTGGTAAGATCCGCAAATGATTTAATCTCATTGGAGTCACCTAATTATCAATACGCCGCGGCAAGATTATTGTTGTATGATGTAAGGAAAGAAAGTCATGGTGCGTATGAATATATGCCATTGCTAAAATTAATTTTAAGAAATATTAGACTTGGTGTTTATGATAAAGGCATTTTGGAAAAGTACACAAAAACAGAAATTAAAAAATTCAACACTTGGATAAAAAGAGACAGAGACTTAAGATTCACTTATGCAGGACTTAGACAAGTTGTTGACAAGTATCTTGTGCAAGACAGATCAACAGGACAGTTGTATGAAACTCCACAAGATATGTATATAATGATCGCGGCAACTTTGTTTGCTGACTATCCAGAGAAAGTGAGGATGAACTATGTTAAAAAATATTATGATGCGATTTCATTACATAAGATCAATATACCAACGCCGGTTATGTCGGGTGTTAGAACGCCTATCAGACAGTTTGCAAGTTGCGTACTCGTTGACAGCGACGACACTTTGCCTAGCATTTTTTCTAGCGATATGGCCATTGGTCTTTATGTGGCTCGTAGGGCGGGGATT
>MDSY01016149.1_pt1 | contig 13957 bp, 14 predicted proteins | sample 811131 | NCBI WGS metagenome assembly MDSY01 (sample SAMN05326643, study PRJNA326480) | marine metagenome | isolation source: seawater | place: Atlantic Ocean: South West | collected 2010 | reverse complement strand
TTCATCTGTTGGTATACAGATTTCTAAAAAAAGAAGTAATGAAAAGTTCTGATATTGGAAAAGAAGTAATAAAAAAAGAGCTCCATTTAATGCCAAAGCTTCCTGGAGTTTATAGGATGCTAAATTCAAAAAATGAAATTCTTTATGTAGGTAAAGCTAAAAATCTTATCAATAGATTAAAAAGTTATGTTTCTGAAAAAAATCACATAATAAGAACAGAAAGAATGTTATCTCAAACAAAAAGACTTGAGATAACAACTACTTCTAATGAAAGTGAAGCTTTATTATTAGAAGCAAACTTGATCAAAAAGTATAAACCAAAATATAATATTCTTTTAAGAGATGATAAATCATTTCCATTTATCTTTATCGGTAACAAAGACAAGTGGCCTCAAATTAAAAGACACAGAGGAAAAAAAAGTAAAGAAGGTTTTTACTTTGGTCCTTTTGCTTCAGCTGGATCTGCAAACTGGACGATAAAGATGATTCAAAAAATTTTCCATCTTAGAGTTTGTGATGATACTGTTTTTAAAAATCGTGAACGACCGTGTATCTTATATCAAATTAAAAGATGCTCAGGGCCATGTGTAAATTATATTACTGAAAAAGATTATGGACAAACAGTAGAGGATGCAATTGAATTTGTTTCTGGTAAATCCAGAAAAATTCAAAAAAGTCTTTCAAAACAAATGGAAAAAGCAAGTGAAGGACTAAATTTTGAAAAAGCAGTAATATTGAGAGATAGAATAAAATCTCTTAATATTATTCAATCCTCACAAAGGATAAATGAAGCAAACTTAGTAGAAGCCGATGTAGTGGCCGGATATAAAGAGTCTGGAAAAACTTGCATTCAAGTTTTTTTTTATAGATCAAAACAAAACTGGGGAAATCAAGCTTTTTTTCCAAAACACGATCCAGATGAAAGTCTTGAAGAAATTTTAAATTCATTTATTTCTCAATTTTATGAAAATAAAAATGTACCAAAATTAATAATTGTAAATGAAAAAATAAAAGAAAAAACTTTAATAGAAAAAACTCTTTCAAAAAAAGAAAATAAAGAAATAAATATTTCTGTAGTAAAAAAGGGTTCTAAACTTAAAGTTATAAATCAAGCAGTAAAAAATGCTAAAGATAGTTTGGATAGAAAGCTTTATGAAAGTCAAAATAACAAGGATTTATTTGATAAAGTTTCAAGAAAATTTGATTTAGAATCGAATGTTAGTCTTATTGAGGTTTATGATAACAGTCATATTCAGGGAACCAACAGTGTTGGGGCATTAATTACTTTTGGTGAAGAAGGATTTATTAAAAAAAGATATAGAAAATTTAATATTAAATTAAAACAGAATGAGCAAGACGACTATGGAATGATGAAAGAGGTACTGAACAGAAGGTTTAAAAAAGCAATTCAAGAAAAAGATAATTATTTAAGTTTTCCAGATTTAGTATTAGTAGATGGTGGAAAAGGACAATATTCAAGTGCGAGGGAAACAATGAATGAACTAGGACTTCATGATATCCCAATTATAGCAATAGCAAAAGGTAAGTTCAGAAATAGTGGAGACGAAACTTTTTTTCATGATGGTAAAAGCTTCAAATTTCAGAAAAATGACCCTACTCTATTCTTTTTGCAAAGAATAAGAGATGAAGCTCATAGATTTGCTATCAGCGCACATAGAGCAAAAAGAAAGAAAGGTATCAGTAGATCTCTTTTGGACCAAATAGATGGCATAGGTTCTATGAGAAAAAGAGCATTATTAAACCATTTTGGTTCTGCTAGAGCTGTAGAGTCGGCTAGTCTAGACGAGATTAAAACAGTAGAAGGAGTTGAAGAAAAAGTAGCAAAAAAAATATATAACTTCTTTCACGAATGAAATTTAAATTTCCAAATTATCTGACAATAGGAAGAATAATTATAGTACCTATATTTGTTTTTGCTTTTTATCTTCCTGGCTTTTACGGCGATGTTATTCCTTTTGCATTATTTGTAATTGCATCCTTTACTGATTTTTTAGATGGATTATTGGCTAGAATGTATAAAGAAGAGTCCAGGCTGGGAGAATTATTAGACCCTATTGCAGATAAAATCATCGTAGCAACTGCCTTAATTTTATTGGTTATGAATGGAACAATTAAAAATTATGAAGTAATTGCAGCAATAATAATTTTAACCAGAGAAATATTAATATCGGGTTTAAGAGAATTTTTAGCCGGAGGAAAAATTAAGCTTCCTGTATCTAATTTAGCAAGAGCAAAAACATTTTTACAAATGTTTGCAATTTCAGCTCTACTAACTGGAGAAACAGGAAATAAGATAGTTAATTTTCAAGATTACAATGCTCAAACAATTGGAATAATTTTGCTCTGGTTGTCGGCATTTTTAACATTATACACTGGTTACGAATACCTTAGAAAAGGAATAGATCATGCAATATCAGAAGATAATAAAAATTAAGCCGCTTTCTTCTTCCTTACTAATTTTCCATAACTTGAAGATAAATCTAAAATAAGTTCACACACTTTATAAGTATTATCAGCAATTTGAGAAACTGGCGTTATTTCTGCAGCAGTACCAGTTAAAAAACATCCAACAAAATTTGAAAGTTCGTCAGGTGAAATTTTTCTTTCATTAACTTTTATATTTTTAGATTTTGCAATTTCAATTACAGTTCTTCTTGTTATGCCATCTAAAAAACAATCTGGAACAGGCGTATGTAGTTCTCCTTTATCGTCTTTGAAAAAAACATTTGCACTAGTTGACTCTGCTATATTACCTTCAGAGTCTAACATAAGTGACTCACTATATCCTTGTCTTTCAGCTTCATGCTTAGATAAAGTGCATATCATATATAATCCTGCGGCCTTGCTATCCCAAGGAATAGTATTTGGTGCAGGCCTCCTCCATTTTGAAATATTTAACTTTATTCCTTCTGTTTTTAATTTTGGATCAAAATAATCTCCCCACTCCCAAGTAGATATTGCAACGTTTATTTTTGTTTTTTGAGCTGAAACTCCCATCATCTCGCTTCCTCTCCAAGCAAATGGCCTTATGTACCCATTCTGAACATTTTGAATAGTAATTATTTTTTTACATGCAATATTAATTTCTTCTTCTGAGTAAGGAATTTTAATATCCATTCTTTTTGCTGAATGAAACAGTCTACTTGTATGTTCTTCTAACTTAAAAATTTCACCTTCATATACTCTTAATCCTTCAAAAACTAAGCTAGCATAATGAAGTCCATGGCTAATAACATGTAGTTTAGCATCTTGCCAATCTACAAGCTCATTATTATACCAAATCTTACCTTCTCTTTTATCGTAGGGTGTCATCAGATTATTTTTTTTTAAAAATTATCTTTGTATATGTAATATGTCAATATAACTTACCAATATGAAAAAAATTCTTTATCTCAAAGATCAGCAATTAAAAGAGTATATAGAAAAAATTTTTATGGGATATAGGGAAACTATCTTTGATGCCAAAAAAGTACTAGATAAATACTCAATAGGAACGGCCCATAACAAAGTTATCCATTTATTATCCTTATATGAAGGCATAACGATCTCTGAATTGTTAAAAAAACTTAAGGTAACAAAACAAAGTTTAAATAGAGTTTTAAGAGATTTAAATAAACTTAGTGTAATTAAATATAAAAAAGATGAAATAGATACAAGAATTAAACATGTTTTTTTAACTGAAAAAGGAACGAAATTATTTGATGAAATTTTTACAATACAAAAAAAAAGAATTTATAATGCCTTTGTTGTTTCTGACTCTAAAGAAGTAATAAGTTTTGATAATGTTTTAAATAAAATAATTAATGAAAAATTTTAAAGCTCATATTTTAGTAGTCGATGATGATGACGGGATAAGAAATTTAGTTAAACAATACTTAAATGAGAATAATTATCTCGTAACTACAGCAAAAAATTCTGAAGATGCATTGCAAAAAGTTAAATTAATTAAATTTGATTTAGTAATATTAGATATTATGATGCCGGGAAAAACAGGGCTGGAATTCACTCAAGAAAATAAAAAAAAAATAGATACACCAATTATATTATTAACTGCAAAAGGAGAGGCCGCTGAGAGAGTTGAGGGGCTTGAGATCGGTGCTGACGATTATCTACCTAAACCTTTTGAACCAAAAGAATTGATATTAAGAATTAAAAATATTTTAAATAAAACGAAAAAATTAGACTCCAATAGAACTATTGCATTTGGAAAAATAAAATTAGATCTAAATAAACTATTTATTTATAAAAATGATAAAAGTTTGAAAATTAATAATACTGAAAGAAAAATTTTGGAAAAAATGATAAATTCTCCAGGTAAAATTTTTAAAAGAGAAGAAATTGGAAATTTTATTGATTTAGATAAAGAAAGATCAATAGATGTTATAATTACAAGATTAAGAAAAAAGATAGAAGAAAATCCGAAAAGTCCAAAATATTTACAAACAATAAGGGGAGAAGGATATGTTTTATGGATTGAATAAGTATGTAAAAAATGTATTACCCAAAAGATTATTTTATAGAGGACTTTTAATTGTAGCTGTTCCAATTGTTGTAATACAATTAACTATTATTTTGGTTTTTTTTGATAGCCTGTGGATAAAAACAAATAAAGGCATGACCAAAGCACTAGTAAGTGAAATTGTTACAATTATTGATATTTACAACAATGAAAGTCAGTACAACAAAAAAATTGTAACTGATCTTTATAATAAAAACTTTAGTTTTTCAGTCAGATTTTTAGAAAATGAAAAGCTTCCAGATATAAAAGTTGAAAGATGGTTCAGTCCTATGGATAGAACTTTAAGAAGAGAATTAAAACCAAAAATTAATCAATATTGGTTCAATACGATAGCCTATGAAGAAGTTGTTGATCTAAGAATAAAATTTAGAGATGGTGTTTTACAAATTTTTTTTCCAAAAGAAAGAATACAAACTTCCTCGGTTCGAATATTCGCATTATGGATTACTGTACCTGCTATTTTAATGATCGCAATTGCTATTATTTTTCTAAAAAATCAAACAAGACCAATTACAAAACTTGCAGAGGCATCAGAAAAATTTGGAAGAGGTGAAGATATTAAAGAATTTAGACCTTCGGGCGCTTTAGAAATTAGGAAAGCAGGATTGGAATTTGAAAAAATGAGAAATAGAATTCTTAGACATTTAAACCAAAGATCAGAAATGTTATCTGGAATTAGTCACGATTTAAGAACTCCATTAACAAGAATAAAGCTTCAATTAGCAATGATTAAAGACAAAGAATTATCAAAAAAACTTTCTGATGATGTGATTGAAATGGAAAAAATGTTAAATGAATATCTTCAATTTGCAAGAATTGGTGCAAAAGATGAAACAGAAAATTTTAATTTGTCTGAACTTGTCAAAAATATAAATAATAAATATGAAAATCCAAATATTATCAATGACTTTGATTCACAAATTTACTTAAATGGAAGAAAAAATTTAATTAAAAGATGCATAAGCAATCTAATTGATAATTCACTAAAATACGGAAAAAAAATTGTTATTAAAATAATAAAACAAAATTCAAATGTTATTATTTCAATAGATGATGATGGCCCTGGTATACCAAAATCAGAATATCAAAATATTGTAAAACCTTTCTATAAGATAGACAAGAGTAGATCAGATTCAAAATCTAGTGTTGGTTTGGGTTTATCTATATCTTCAGATATTGTAAAATCTCATGGGGGAGATATTAATTTTAAAAATTCAAAATTAGGTGGGTTGCAGGTTAATATTTCTTTGCCCGTTTAGTTTTTTTTGATTTTTTATTTTTTTTAATTTCTTGTATTTTTTTTTCCAAATTATTAATTCTTTTATTTAAAATTTCTATCTCTTCCTTGCTTGCTAGTTTCATTCTAAAAACTATTTCGTCTCTTTTATGTTTTAAAATACCTACAATTTCATCACTAATATCTTTATAACTCAATAATCCTTGTTCTATAAGTTTTCCAAACTTTTCAAATACAAATCTTGATTTTGACATAATAATTATTTAACAAAATTATATTTTAATATTTATAATAAAATTTATTAATGTTTATCAATAATTTTGATCCTGTTGCATTTCAAGTATTTTCTTTTGAATTCAGATGGTATTCATTTGCTTATATATTTGGATTAATACTTGGTTGGATATATTGTAAAAAATTAATTATTAAAGACCAAAGTATAAAAAATATTTTTGACGATTACATTACTTACTTAATAATAGGAATAATAGTAGGTGGCAGACTGGGATATGTTTTAATTTATGACCCAGTTTACTTTTTAAATAATATAAATGAAATACCAATGATATGGAATGGAGGAATGTCATTTCATGGTGGGGTTGTTGGAGTTATTTTTTCTACAATTTATTTCTGTAAAAAAAATAATCTACAAACTTTTTATTTTCTTGATTTAGTTGCTCTTGTTGCACCAATAGGAATTTTTTTAGGAAGAATCGCAAATTTTATAAATTCTGAACTCTATGGAAGAGAAACAGATGTATTTTGGTCAGTAAAATTTGTTCAAGTTGATAATTTAAGTAGACATCCGTCTCAAATTTATGAAGCAATTTTTGAAGGAATGATTTTATTTATTCTTTTAAATATATTTTATAAAAAATTTTCCAAAAATTTTGGAATAATTTCATCTTTATTTTTAATTTTATATTCTCTTTTTAGATTTTTAATAGAATTCACTAGAGCACCAGATATACATTTAGGATTGATAATCTTTAATCTTTCTATGGGACAAGTCGTAAGTATACTTTTTATGATTGGTGGTTTGTATTTGTATTATATTCGTAATGATTTTAAAAAATAACTTCAAAATTTCATTAGATAAATTTATTGATAAGGCTTTATATGATAAATCCAAAGGTTATTATTCAAACAACAACCCGATTGGGCATCAAGGAGATTTTATTACTTCACCAAATGTCTCAATAATGTTTTCTGAAATGATAGCTATATGGCTTGTATCTTTTTGGAAAAAATTAGGCTGTCCAAGAAAGATCAATATTATTGAACTTGGCGCAGGTAATGGTGATATGATTTATCAAATATTAAAAACTATAGATATTTTTAAAAATTTTAAATTAAGTACAAATTTTTATATACATGAAAAAAGTCCGTATTTAAAAAAGATCCAAAAAAATAAAACTCAAAAATATAAAGTTAAATGGATAGACAGTTTAAACAATGTTTCTAAGTGTCCTTCAATATTTATAGCTAATGAATTTTTTGATTCACTTCCAATTAAACAATTTATCAAAAAAAAAAAATAAATGGTTTGAAAGATATATTGGTTCAAAAAATAATAAGCTTCAGTTTGTTGACGTTAAAAAAGATTTATTTAGTATAGAAAAATTAATTAAACAGAAAATATATAATAATCAAAATTTTATTGAATATTCACCGTTAGCATTCAAAAAACTTAGTATTATTTCAAAAATTATAAGAAGAAATAATGGTGGTATATTAATAATAGACTATGGATATAATAGAAAAAAAATGTTTAACACCTTGCAGAGCGTAAAAAAACATAAAAAAAATAATTTGTTAGAAAATGTTTATCGATCAGATATCACTCATATGATTAATTTTAATCATTACAAAAAAAAAATAAAAGATATGAAGCTTGACTTTGTAAAATTAACAAATCAGAGGAAATTCTTAATAAAAATGGGAATATTTGAGAGAGCAGAGATAATAAGCAAAAATATGTCTTTTTCCAAAAAGTCGGACATTTATTTTAGATTAAAAAGATTAACTGATAAAAATGAAATGGGCTCTTTGTTTAAAGTTTTATTTGCTACAAAAAAAAAGAATAATTTTAAATTAGGATTTTAAATGATTCAATCCAAATTAATAAAAAAGTATAATAATATATCACATGGATTTTTTAATAGATTAGGTGGACATTCGAAAGGGATTTATAAAAGTTTAAATTGTGGCACCGGATCTAAAGATAAGAGAAAACATATCCAAGCAAATTTAACAAAAGCATGTAAAAAAATTGGTTGCTTGAAAAATAACTTAATCATTCTAAATCAAATACATAGCAATAAAGTTCATTTAATTAACAAAAAAACAAAACAAAAATTAAAAGGTGATTCGAGCATAACTAACAAAAAAAAAATTGCTCTTGCAGTTCTCACTGCTGATTGTGCGCCTGTTTTTATATATGATCCTCATAATAACCTTATTGGAGCTATTCATGCTGGTTGGAAAGGAGCATATAAAAAAATTATAAAAAAAACTCTTACAAAATTTAAAAATAGAGGTAGCAAAACTAAAAATTTAATTGCTGTAATTGGCCCATGTATAGCTAAACAAAGTTATGAAGTGCAGAATGACTTTTTTAAAATATTTATAAATCAAAAAAAAAAAAATAAAAATTTCTTTACTTTTAAAAAGAAAAAAATTTTTTTTAGTTTAAATGAATATATCAAAAGTCAGCTTGAGAATTCTGGTATTAAAAACATAGAAATTATTAAAAAAGATACATATTTGGATAAAAATAATTTTTTTAGTTCGCGAAGATCTTTAAATAATAATTTTGATGATTATGGTAGAAATATATCTATAATTATGATTAAATAAAGTATTCATAAAAAATGAAGATTCTCACAGGTAATAGCAACAAACATCTTAGTGAAAAAATATCAAAATATCTTAAAAATAGATTGGTTAATTCTAGTATAAAAAAGTTTTCTGATGGTGAAATTTATATAGAAATAAATGAAAACATAAGAGGTAATAGTATATTTATAATTCAATCAATTTCATCTCCAGCCAATGATAATTTAATGGAACTCCTTTTATGTATAGATGCTCTTAAAAGATCATCAGCAAAAAATATTACTGCTGTAATACCTTATTTTGGTTATGCAAGACAAGATCGTAAAGTTGTTCCAAGAACATCTATATCGGCAAAACTTGTTTCAAATTTAATTACTAAAGCAGGAGCAGATAGAATAGTAACAGTTGATCTACATGCCGGTCAAATACAAGGTTTTTTTGATATTCCAGTTGATAATCTTTTTGCAACTCCAATATTTTCAAGACATATTAAGAAAAAAATAAAAAATAAAAATTTAATTTGTGTTGCTCCTGATGTTGGTGGCGTTGAAAGAGCTAGAGCTTTAGGAAGAAAGTTAGATTTAGGTCTTGCTATAATTGATAAAAGAAGACCCTCTCACGGCAAATCTCAAGTTATGAATGTTATAGGAAATGTTAAAAATAAAACTTGTATTATTGTTGATGATATAATTGACTCTGGCGGAACAATAGTAAATGCAGCAGATGCATTAAAAAAAAGAGGAGCAAAAGAAGTTCATGTTTATGTTACTCATGGTGTATTAAGTGGAGATGCTGTTGAAAAAATAAAAAAATCTAAAATTAAAAATTTAGTAATTACAGATACTATAAATAACTCTGATAAAGCAAAAAAAGCACAAAATATTGAGATATTAACCATATCAAATTTATTAGCTGAAGCGATGAAGAGGATTTCTAATTCAACTTCTGTGTCTGATTTATTCAAATAATTCTTGTAAAATTTAGATTCATCAGTTAAAAACCTCCATTTTATGAATTTAATTCAAGCAACAATTAGAAATACCGAAACAAAAGGCCAAGTTAACAACTTGAGAAAAAAAGGTGAAATACCTGGAGTTATTTATGGCGGAAAAATCACCAATGAGAAAATTTCATTAACAAAAAAAGAAGTTAAAAATTTAATTAATAAAGAGAATTTTTTATCAAATGTAATTTCAATAAATATAAATGGAAAAGAACAACAAGTATTAACTAGAGATATTACTTTTGATTCAGTTACAGATGAACCAATCCATATAGATTTTTTAAGAATAATAAAAGGTTCTAAAATAATATTAGAGATACCAGTCAAATTTATTAATCATGAATTATCTCCAGGTTTAAAAAGAGGAGGTGTATTAAATATAGTTAGGCGTAAAGTTGAATTAAAATGTCCAACAGAAAATATTCCAACAGAATTAGTTGTGGATTTGAACGGGCTAGATATTGGATCAAGTATTAAAATATCATTTATTCAATTACCAGATAACGTTATTCCAACCATTCAAGGAAGAGATTTTGTAATTGCAACTGTCGCTGCTCCTACTATAGTTAAAGAACCAGAAAAACCTGCAGAAACTGAAGGTGAAGTAGCAGAAGGCGCTGATGGTGCCGCACCGGAAGGTGAAGAAAAGCCTGAAGAAAGTAATGAAAAAGTTGAAGGAGATAAGGCTAAAGAAGAAGTTAAATCTGCTCCTGAAAAAAAATAGCAATTAATCGTGAGACTTTTTCAATTAAAATTTATATGTTGTTGCTTGTAGGTTTGGGTAACCCAACCCCTAATAGTCAAAATAATCGTCATAATGTCGGTTTTAAAATAGTTGATTCTATAAATCAAAAATTCGGTCTTTCAAAACAAAAGCCAAAATTTAAGGGTTTGCTTACAACTGGGAATATAGGTGAAAAAAAAATATATGCAATAAAACCTCTCACTTTTATGAATAATTCAGGAATTTGTATAAGAGAACTATTAGAATATTTTAAGATAGATGCTAGTAACGTAATTGTTTTCCATGATGACCTTGATGTTGAAATTGGAAAAATAAAAGCAAAATTTGGTGGATCAAACGCTGGACATAACGGTATTGCATCTATAGATAAATTTATAGGCAAAGATTATTCAAGAGTAAGAATTGGAATAGGAAAACCTGAAAATAAAATATCTATTTCAGACTATGTTTTAAACGATTTTAATGAAGAGGAGTTAGAACATTTAAATAAGATTACTAAAAATATTGTTGAATCAATTAAAATATTAATCGATAAAAAATTAGACTTATTCTCTAGTACTGTAAATAATAACTAATGGGTTTTAAATGCGGAATAGTTGGTTTACCAAATGTTGGTAAATCAACTCTATTTAATGCATTAACAAATTCTACAAAAGCACAGGCAGAAAATTTTCCATTTTGTACTATTGATCCGAACATAGGTGTAGTACCAGTTCCTGATGAAAGACTAAATAAGTTAGTTAATATTTCAAAATCGAAAAAAAAAATTCATACTACTATTTCCTTTGTTGATATAGCGGGCTTAGTAAAAGGAGCTTCTAAAGGTGAAGGTCTGGGAAATAAATTTTTGTCACACATAAGAGAAGTGGATGCAATAGTACATATGATTAGATGCTTTGAATCAGATGATATTCAGAATGTAAATTCAAATATTGATCCTATTAGAGACTTAGAAATAATTGAGACCGAAATGAAATTGGCTGATTTAGAATCTATTCAAAAAAGACTTGATAAAAAAAACAGAAAAAATGTTGAAGAACAACAATTAAAAATTTTAGAAAAAACAATGGAATTAATTAACAATGATAAAAACTTAGAAAATTTAGAAAATGAATTTGAAAAAAAAGATTTAAATCAATGTGGCTTAATATCAATAAAACCTAAACTTTATGTATGCAATGTAGATGAACAAAGTATTGAAAGTGGCAATAAATATTCTGAAAAATTTGAAAATAAATTTGGCAAAAATAATTCATTAATCATATCTGCTGAAATTGAAACTCAAATTAATCAATTGGAAAATGAAGAAGAAAGAAAAAATTACATGAAAATGATAAATATGAAAGAAACAGGATTAAATTCTTTGATTAAAAAAGGTTATGATTTGTTATCACTTGAAACTTTTTTTACATCCGGCCCAGAAGAGTCAAGAGCATGGACAATAACAAAAAATTGTACTGCACCAAAAGCAGCAGGCGAGATACATACGGATTTTGAGAAAGGATTTATAAGGGCTGAAACAGTTTCTTACGAAGAATTTGTAAAAAATGATGGATGGGCTAAATCAAAAGAATCTGGCAAAATGAGATTAGAAGGCAAAGATTATATTGTTAAAGACGGTGATATATTAAACTTTAGATTCAATACGTGACCAAATTTTTTTCATAATAAAATAGACAAGTATACTTATAATTATTAAATATGTAATAACTCTAAATCCAAACTTATGCCTTTGTTCTAAGTGTGGTTCGGCAGCCCACATTAAAAAATTCACTACATCTTTAGCCATTTGTTCTGTAGTTGCTTTAGTTCCATCAGAATATTCAATTAAACCTTCAGATAAAGGTGCAGACATTTTAATTTTATTTCCGTACATATATTTATTGTAATAAACGCCATCTTCTAATTTTATATTTTCTGGAGCTTCTTCATATCCTAGTAATATTGAATAAATATAATCTGCGCCGCCTTTTCTTGCTTTAACTAAGACTGACATATCTGGAGGATATGCTCCACCATTCGCAGATTTTGCTTCTTCATCATTTGAATAAGGGTTTACAAATTTGTCAGATAGTCTTGCTGGTCGCTCAAACATTTCACCGCTACTATTTGGACCATCAATAACTACAAAGTTGGATGCTATGGCTTTAGCTTCAGATTCTGAAAACTCTGGACCGCCCTCTTCAGCAAGATTTCTATAACTTAAATACTTAATTGAATGGCATGATGCACATACTTCATTATAGACCTGATAGCCTCTTTGTAGTGAAGCTCTATCAAATTTTCCAAAAAAACTTTTAAAGGTCCAGTCCACATTTAATAACTTATGTGAATTTTCTGCAGTTACACCTTTGTTGCTAAAATTAATTAATAAAAATATAAAAAAAATTAATTTAAAATATTTTTTCATAATTTGTCGACTGATTTTAAATTATTTTTTATAGTAGCCTGATTTGGTGAGCCTCCTAAAACTGGCTCGGTTATACTTAAGGGCACATCAAGTGTTTTTTCTTTGGAACCTAAATATGGAAGAATTATTATAAAATGAACAAAGTAATATACAGTCGCAACTCTTGCTATAATTAAATATGTTCCTTCAGCTGGCATCGCTCCCATATAACCCAGTATAATAACGTCAGCTACAAGAAACCAATAAAACTGTTTATAAATTGGTCTAAATATAGCAGATCTTACTTTTGAGGTATCTAGCCAAGGTAAAATTACCAATACAAAAATCGATGCAAACATTGCAATAACACCGAACAACTTATCTGGTACTGATCTTAAGATTGCATAAAATGGCAACAAATACCACTCAGGAACTATATGAGCTGGTGTCACTAAAGGGTTTGCTTCAATATAATTATCTGCATGTCCTAAAATATTTGGTGAATAAAATACAAAAAATGCAAAAACAATTAAAAAAATTAATAAAGCAAATAAATCTTTCACTACAATATAGGGATGAAAAGGAACTGTATCTTTAGAAGGTTTTTTTATATCTATTCCCATTGGGTTATTGTTTCCAGGAACATGTAGTGCCCAAATATGAAGAATTACTAATCCTAAAATTAGAAATGGTAAAAGATAATGCAAACTAAAAAACCTTGTAAGAGTTGGATTGTCTACAGCATAACCACCCCACAACCAATTTGTAATACTTTCTCCAACAAAAGGAACTGCACTAAATAAATTGGTTATTACAGTTGCTCCCCAAAAACTCATTTGGCCCCAAGGAAGTACATAACCCATAAAAGCAGTAGCCATCATTAAAAAATAAATAATCATTCCAATAATCCAGATTACTTCTCTTGGAGACTTATAAGAGCCATAATATAATGATCTAAAAATATGTATATAAACGGCAAGAAAAAACATTGAAGCGCCATTTGCATGAACATAACGAATTAGCCATCCATAATTAACATCTCTCATAATGTGTTCAACACTTTCAAAAGCTAAATCTGCATGAGCTATATAGTGCATTCCTAAAATAATTCCTGTAACAATTTGAGTAATTAAACAAAAAGTTAATATTCCTCCAAATGTCCACCAATAATTTAAATTTTTAGGTGTTGGATATTCTTTAAGATG